>OBEQ011673473.1_pt1 | contig 88581 bp, 17 predicted proteins | sample 1670901 | NCBI WGS metagenome assembly OBEQ01 (sample SAMEA104232315, study PRJEB22302) | groundwater metagenome | biome: forest; feature: aquifer; material: groundwater | place: USA | collected 2011-08-07 | depth 5.4 m | reverse complement strand
TGGACCCAGGTTCAGGAGCGGGTCGTCTCCGGCGAGATCTCTATCCGGGAGGGTCTGAAATCCGAGATGGGCTCGGTGCGGGCCAGCCGGGAGGAGCTGGAGAAGCTGTTGGCGGAACGGATCGATCTGGACCCCACCTTCCCTGGCTTCCTCCGGCAGATGCGGGTCCGGGGCATCCCGGTCGTCCTGATCACCGGCGGGGTGGGTCTGTTGGTGGGAGGGGGCATGGCGGAGGCCGGCCCCTGGCCGGTCCCGTTCCTGGCGAACCGCCTCCACCAAGCCAACGGTTCGTGGCAAGTGGACTTCCCCTACCCCTCGCTGACCTGCACCGCGTGCGGCCACTGCAAGGGGGACCCGATCCGAAGCTGGCGCACTCAGGGCTACACCACTGTCTTCGCCGGCAACGGGGTCACCGACCGCTGCGGCGCGGCGGCTTCCAATCTCACCTTCGCCAAAGGGGAGTTGAGCCAATGGTGCCGCCGGGAGGGAGTGCCTGCGGTGGAGTTCAAGAACTTCGACGACATCCAAGAGGAGCTGAAGAGACGCGAATGGCTATGAAATGGCGATTGCTCGCAATGACAGGAATTCTGTTCTCTGTTCCGGCCTTCGCTTCCACGCAGCAGGAGGTGTACATCACCGGCCATGTGCAGTCGTTTGGCGGCTACAGCCTCACGCCGGCGGTCTCGTTTGACGTGACCCAGCCGGGGGAACAGGAGATCGGCCGCATCGTCGTGGACGGCGTCTACAACGGGGAATACCCCTGGGTCATGCGGGCCTACACGGACAACCTCCATTTCTCCGGCGTCACCGGCGCCGTCCGCTCGACCACGCCCGCGGGCCTGGTCTCCAAGGATGGCCTGTACACGATTCCCCTCTCCATTCACTCGCCGGCCTATGGGCCCAACGTCTGGAGGCGCATCCCGGACCTGAGCGAACCGGGCTACCTGCCGTATGAGCCGAAACCAGACCCGGGCGAGATCACCACCACCGACTGCGTGCTGATGGGGATCGATCCCAGAAACGGCAGCTGGGTGGCCGGTCCCGACGGCCTGCTCTACACCAGCGACGACAACTTCCTGGGGGACACCACGGTGGCGACACCCTTCGAGTTGGTCCTCCAGGCCACCATCCCCGGGACGGCAGTGAAAGGTGAATACGACGCCGTCCTCTACATCGAGATCAGCCCGGCTCCATGAGCAAAAGAGCCCCGGGTCCTGCCACCTGCGGGTACTCCCACCGTCCTCGCTTACGCTCCGGGCGGTGGGTCCTCCCTCCGGTGTCACCCGTGGCTCTTTTGCTTATGTTCCTGTTCTGTTCTTCTGCCTTTGCGGTGGAGGTGGAGCCGACCCGGCTGGAGTTGAAGGTCCCGGCGAACCAGCCGACCCGGGGAGAGCTGCAGATTTCCAACCGGGGACATCAGCCGGTGGAAGTCCGCCTGAGCGCCGGTCCCTATCGTTTCCTCGATCCGAAACTGAAGCTTCCCTCTTGCCAGGATTGGTTCCGGTTCGAGCCGGCCCGCTTGACCCTGGCGGCGGGCGCCACGACCGCCGTCGCCTACACGGTCACCCCGCCCTCCAACCTGGATGTGGATACCGCCGGGGAGTACCTGGGCGCAATCCTTGTGGACCAGCTGCCGGCTGAGGCCGAGAAAACCCCGCAGGGAAAAGCTCGGATGACCATTGTCCCCCGGCTCGCGCTGGCGGTCTACCTCATGATCCAAGGGAAAGATCGGGTGGAGGTGGAGTTGTCCGACGTCAAGGCGGCCCGGTTCGAGGGGCAGAACCCCAAAGACGAGATGAGGGAACCGCCGCCGGATCTGCTCCGGATCGACGTCACCCTGAAGAACCGGGGGAGCGTGCACGTGCGGCCCTCCGGCACCACCGCCCTGTTCGACGGAGAGGGCCATCTGGTCCGCGCGAGCCCGCTGGGAAAATCGATGCCCCTCCTGCCGACCGCCGACATGACGATCCCGGCTCTTCTACCCCTGCCCCCTGCAGGGGGTTACCGACTGGTGACCACCATCGAAGTGATCGAGGGGGTCGTCCTTCAGAAAGAGATCTCGTTTGAGGTAACACCGGAAAAGAATGTCGCGCAGGGAAAAACAGGGTGAGACCGAGATTGCTCCGCTCCCGTTGGTTGCTCGCAATGACGCTTGGTTTCTTGAATATCTGTCTCTCCCCCTGCCCCGCATTCGCCGCGTTTAATCTGAAGCTCGTCGCGACCTCCTTTAACACCCATTTCAACCCACCCGGAGAACCGGTCACCTTTCAGGTCACCCTAAGGAACAATGAGACCACCACGCAGTTTGCGGAGGTGGACATCTCCATCACGGACCAAAGCACCGGGCAGGAACGGACGCTGACGCCGGTCCTCACGGTCTCGCTGCCGGCGGGGGGACAGACCACCCTGTCTCAGAACTATCCCACTGCTTTCCAGCGGGCTCCGTCGGGCGCCTCGGGGATCATCTCCCCCGGGAGCTACACCGTCGCCTTCACGATGTTTGACGGAAACGGGGACCGCTCCGACCAGCTGCGCGGAAAATTCCCTCTGCACGTCGGCAGTGAAACCGAGGATCTGCGGGTCTTTCCGGAGGCAGTCAACCTGGGTACCCTCCCGCCCGGACGGCATATGGCCCCGACCCCGATCGAGGTGCGCTGGACTTTCTTCCGGTTCAACCGGCTCCGGCAGGACCAACCGTTCACCATCCGGATTTACACCGACAACGCGGCCCGGTTCGAGGGGGTCCCCCACTCCTTGAGGAAGATGTCTCCGGCCGGACTCGTTTCGCTGGACGGGCGCTACACCATTCCGCTGAAATGCTGGACCCTGAACTTCGGGCCGGATGTCCAAGAGAGCGGGTGGGACAGCACTCTGGCTGGTCCACCTCCGGTGGATGATGACGACCTTTGGCTCGGGCCTCCCTTATTGGAAGGAAGGCGAAACTTGGGTTCGGCCATGTGGGTGCGAGTTCCCGACCTAGTGGACATGACGCCCGACCCCATTACCTGGAGGCGCCTGATCGGACAGGATCAGTACGACAACCGGTTCGCCTCCGACGCCAATCCCACCGGAGACTTCACCCTGCGCAGCCCCTTCACCCTCTACCTGGCCACGGAGGCCGGGCCAACCTCGGTGGAGGGCTCCTACGCGACCACGCTGGTGGTTGAGCTGTGGAGTCCATAGTCGACATGCGACGAATAAGGAGCATACGGTTGTCGACGGGCGCGAGATGTGAGCGCCCCAGATCGTTTTGGGCCTTTTTGCTTTTGCTGGCGCTTCTTCCGTCTCCCGCTTTCGCGGCGGAGCTCTCTTCCGATTACATCCTTCAATTGGCCCGCGTGGATCTGATGATCCGCAAACGCGAGTATCTGCAGGCGGCGCAGGAGCTGGGCCGCGTGCCGAAAGCGTACCAGAGCGACCCGCTGTTTCAGAAGTACACCGACAAGGTGGTCGCCGCCCTGGTCGGCCCGAACGCGCGGGCGGCCGCGCAGCCGGGGGCCTCCTCCAAACCTCCGGACCGGGTGCTCGAGCGGATTAGGGTCACGCGGCACAAGCGAGACGCGAATTCCCGGTCGGACCAGAGCTTCGACCCCGACGGCCTGCAGATCAACCAGCATCTGGAAGCAGACGTTGAGGGGAAGGACGGCATCCGGGCGAAGTTCGTATCGGACTTGGACGGCTTCAGGGACGGGCACAATGACGTGCGCTACCGGACTCTGCTCGCGGATTTCTACGACGGTCCCTCGCATTTTGGGATCGGCGACAGCGCCACCTTTACGAGTCCTTACTTCCTGCGCGGCTCACGCCTGCGCGGCCTGGACCTGCTGCTCTCCGGGCCGCTGAACGAGTTCCAAGCAGTCGGCGGGGCCTACCCCTTCTGGCGGAAGGACCGGGGCGAATACATCTACCCACGCACCGTGCTGGGCGCGCGCGACCGCTGGAAGATCTTCGACGACCGGATCCGGCTGGGCGCCAACTTCGTCAAGACGCACGACAACGGGAGGATCCGCGCCATCGACCTCGCCAACCAGGAGCGGGACAACTCCGTCTACAGCCTGGACCAGGAACTCAAACTGATCCCGGACGTCTGGTTCCTGAAGACCGCCGAGGCTTACAGTTACACCAACGACGATCTTCTGAACAACCAAAACCGCTTCGGGGACAACAAGAAGCTCAGGGACACCTCCTACCGGGTGGAGTCGACGCTCATCCAGCCCTGGGCGCGGTGGACCAGCCGGTTTGAGCGGACCGGTGCGGATTTCCGGTTGCTGGTAGACCTCCCTTCAGGAGGCGTGTTGAATCAAAAAACATTGACTGCGGACCGGCAGGTCTTTGAGAACTTTCTCGATCTGCAGCCGGTCGGCCCGTTCGATCTCGGCCTGCAGACCAGCTGGTACCGAAACAACCTGGACAAGAAAGATACCGTCGAGATGACCCGTCAGGGATGGTACACGGCCAACCTCGGCATTCTGGTCCCGCACGGCTGGCCGCGGCCCCGCTTCCGGGCAACGATGATCGACACCGTCTCCTCGCCCGGACCGACCTCGCGCGCTTCTCAGAACCACGTCTACAACCTGCGCTCCGAGCTGTCGCACTACCACGAGGGGATGAACTTCACGGAGTTTGCCGAGTACGAAGGGGAATTCCCGCAGAAGGACGAGAAGCTGTTCAGCGCGGAAGAGAGCTGGTCATTCGGCACCCGGATGTCCACCACGCTGCTGGACCGGGTCCTGGTGAGCCCGCATTACACCTACAAAATCACCGACACCCAGGAAGACATGTTCCAAAATGGCCACCGCCTCCGCTCCGTGCGGGGCACCCATCATGAGGCCGGGATCTCCAACTCGATCCGCCTCTGGTCCACGGCCTCGCTCGGGCTTTCCTACACTTTCCTGCGCGGCAAGCTGGCCGACCCGAATACCTTACTGCTGGCTCCTTCCAGAGGGCATTCCGGCACCGTCAGCTTCACCTGGCCGTACACCTGGCACAGCTGGAGCCAGCGCAGGAAGCTCACCCTCTTCCCCGGCATCAACGCCACCTTCAGCGACATCAGGGGAGGCGTGGAAAAGCGGCCGATCCTCTCCAGCGAGCTGACCCTGGCCTACGAGGTAATGCAGAATTGGAAAGCGGAACTGCGTGGGGAATTCCTCTACGACACGGACCGGGACGGGCAGAACATCCGGACGGAGGAATCCAGGCTTTGGATGCTCTGGACCGCCCAGTGGGAGGGAGAACCTCAATGGGCAGAAGTTCATCCACGAAAAGAAAAACGAAGAACGCCGAAGGCGTCCCAGCCCCAGTCGGCGTCCTCTGGAACGCAGACATGGGAAGCGGAAAACAAGGTCCTTCAAAATGCTTGGGAATTCGGGCCGGAGATCTATTACTTTCAGTATAAAGAGCCGGATCTGGGAGTCGAGTTCTCCGGTCCCATGGTTGGCTTGGTCGGATCCTTCACGCACCGAAGTCCCTGCCGTCTCATGCTCAATGCGGAAGGCCGCGGCGCCTGGGGTCGCGTGGATTATACGGGCTCCGGCACCATCAGCGGCATCAGCGATTACACCTTTGAAGGCCGCCTCAAGACGGGGTACGACATCCTTTTTGAGGAGGGCTGGTTGTTAACACCGTTCTTCGGCGTCGGCTATCGGTACCTGAACGACAATTCATCCGGAAGGACATCCTCCACCGGTGCCGTCGGGTACAAGCGGGAATCAAACTACCTTTACAGCCCGCTGGGGGTTTCTTACGATGTTCCGCTGAGAGGCCGGTGGCGGATGGGGTTGAGTGCGGAATACGACATCTTTTGGAAAGGCACCCAAAAAAGCCACCTGGAGGATGCCAATCCCAGCTTCAACAGGTTATCCAACGATCAAACCCGGGGCTACGGCGCTCGCGGCTCAGTTAAATTTCAGAGGACAGGCGGATGGATCGACTGGGCAATCGAACCGTATCTTCGGTGGTGGAACATTCAGAACTCAAAAAGCGCCAACATCACTACCTCAGGCGTCATCATCGGAACCGGTTACGAGCCGAGGAATGAAACGCTTGAGGTCGGCGGGAACGTCAGCGCGCGGTTCTAAAAGGCGGCTTGGGCCGCAGTAGAGACCGCCGAGAGAAGCTTCTGGATCTCTTCCTTCATCTTCGCTGTCGCGGCCCAGGTTTCCTTCACGAAGGAATCCTCCTTGGCCGGCTTGTGGGCCTGGGTGTAATCCTCGATCACCTCCGCCCCGCGGAGATCGTCCTTCTCCTTGGAGCTCTGGACCTGTGCCGCGATCTTCTGCTGCATCTCGATGAGGGTTTTTAGAAGCTCCTTGTTTTCCACTCCCGGGAATTCCGCCTGGAGGATCTTCTGTTCGTGCGCCCAGCGGGCCGGATTGGATCGGGGCTTTTCCAGCTCCCTTTTCAGGCCCAGCAGCGCGTAGGTGCGGATGTAGAAGGTGTACGTCTCCACCGCCCTCTTGCGGCTTCCCTCGCTCATGTAGCTTTTTCCAAGCCCCTCGACATCCTTCGAGGTATAGACCTCTTTGCCGGAAGCAGCCGAGAGCCGTTTTCGGGCGTCCGCCATCATCTCCACAATCTCCGGGCGGAAGACCTCGAAGTCGAACTTGGACCGTTTGGCTTTGTTCCGTTTTTGGTACTTTCCCTCGTTGCGTTTGACCATGTAGATGTTGTCGGAGAGGACCCAGGCCGGCATGATCTCGTTGTAGGCCGGCGAGACGCCCGGAATAGCGGCCGCCGGGGTATTGATGAGCGAGAAGGGGAATTCCACCCGCTGCGGCAGCATGTTGACGGCGCTCGCGATGATGGAGTAGGGGGACTTCGTCAGATCCGATGGGAACTTGATGTTGACGCCGAGGCCGAAGAAGGTGCCCTCGCCCGGCCAGATCTCCTGGTCGGGCGCTTTGGCGGTGTGGTTGGAGCCGACATTGGCTCCGTAGCCCACGTTGCCCTTGCCCTCCGGCCAGAGCGCCGCGATCAGCAGCGACTGGTGGTGGAATCCGACGAACGGCCCCAGCAGGGCGCTGGTGACCTCTCCTTCCGCGACGCCGGTGTTGGGGCCCAGCAGAGAGTGGGTCACCTTGCCGTGGCGCTCCACGTGGGAATGTTCGGTCATCAGGGAGGAATCCACGATCGCCTCGCTCGTCACCTCGGCCCCCCACTGCAGGATGCTGGATTTGACGATGGCACCCTGGGAGATTTCCGTTTTCTCCTCCGAGTTGGACAACAGCGCGACGTTTTCGACTTGTTGCGCGCAGTCCACCACCGCCGAGGAACCCAGGAAGACGTCGGTCAGGCGAGCGGTGTGGAGGACTTTGGCCGACGGACCGATCACGTTGAACGGGGCGGAGGCGGCCTTCACGTACTCGGCCAGCGCTCGCGCGTACCCTTCCAGCAGCGCCTTGTTCGACCGGGAGCGGGCCAGCACCCATGCCCCCTCAACGGTCAGTTCCGCAAAGATCGGGACCTCGCGGCCGCCGGTCTCCACGGCGATCAGCAGTTCGAGGCCGTTGGCGAAGGAATCGGATTTTCCCTTGGTGACGGAGCCCACATCGAAGAGGACCGCCCCGTCGCCGATCACGGTGCGGTGGATCAGGCGGACGTTGCGGATCACCACGTTCTTGCCAACGACGCACCAGCCTAAGCTGGCATGGGCCAGGCCGGTGGAGAGATCCACTCCCTCCACGTTCACGGTCCCGGCGCAGGCCGACAGCAGAACCGGCCCGACGAAATTACAGCGGGAAACCCGCTTGGGATCAAAACCTTTCCCGACCCAGATGCTCTTCCAGTCCTCCGCCGCGTTGCCCTGGGCCTTGAGGGCCTTGAGCTCCGAGGCCGACAACGGCCGCCAGCCGGCCTTCTTGAGCTCGGCGGGTTTTCCCAGAAGGGTGAAGGCCGCTTTCGCGGCCTTCACCTCCCGGATCAGTTCGGACGAAGAGCAGGCCGACTCAACAGCCTTGAGGATGTCGTGGTCGGGGACCCCCATGCCCGTTACGCCAGCACGAGGACGTTCGGCTCAGCCGGGTACTCACGGGTGAGTTTGGTCGCGGCCTGCTTGTCCACGATGATCGTCGCCTTGGGATGCAGCTGAACGATCGTGGCCGGGACCATCGCGGTGATCGCCCCTTCGCAGGTTTTCAGGATCGCGTCGGCCTTCCCGGCCCCGTTGGCCAGCATGATCAGCTGCCGGGCATCCATGATGGTGCCGATGCCCATGGTGATGGCGTACTTGGGGACCTCATTCATGTTTCGGAAGAACCGGGCGTTGTCCTGGCGGGTCTTCTCATCCAGCGTCTTAACGCGCGTGCGGGAACCCAAAGACGAGCCGGGCTCGTTGAAAGCGATGTGGCCGTTGGAGCCGATCCCGAGCAGTTGGATGTCCAACCCGCCCGCCTTGACGATCTGCTCTTCGTACCAGCGGCAGAAACCGGGGATGTCCTTGGCCGTCCCGTCGGGGATGTGGACATTCTTAGGGTTGACGTTGATCTGCTTGAAGAGGTTCTCCCACATGAAGTAGTGGTAGCTCTGCGGATGATCGTGCGCCAACCCGACGTACTCATCCAGGTTGAAGGTCACCACGCGGGAGAAATCCAGACCCTCCTGCTTATGCAGGCGGATGAGCTCCTTGTAGGTTCCCAGGGGGGTGGATCCGGTGGCCAGGCCCAGCACCGCGCGGGGTTTGCGCCGAACCACTTCGGCGATCATCTCGGCGGAAAGCTTCGACATCTCCTCGGGTGTTTCCTTGATGACGACTTCCATACTGAAAAAAAACCTCCTGTGTTGGGGTTAGCGAAGCAATATTTTTACCACGGGGAGGACAGAACCGTCAAGACCTAACAGACCCCCCTACCAGGGCTTGCGGGATTCCTCCTTGGGTAGGGTGCCGAACGTCCGGTCCGGTTTGCCGTCGAAATTCTCGTCGATGCTTCCGGCCACCAGCTTGGTTCCCCCCTGCCCGTAGTAGAACCAGGCGTCCGGCTTGCCGTCGAAGTTCTTGTCCATGATCATCAGGTCCTTCACGCCGTCCTTGTAGAAGGTCCAGGCGTCCGGTTTGCCGTCGAAGTTGAGGTCGGCTTGCTCCCGCTCCGGTTTTCCGTCTTTCAGAAATCGGATAATGTCCGGCTTGCCGTCGCCGTTTCTGTCCACCTCGGAACGCTCCGGTTTTCCGTCCTTCATCCAGATCTTGATCTCCGGCTTGCCGTCGTGGTCCCGGTCCCGCTCGACGCGGACGAGCACCTGCCCGTCAAAATAGCGCCACTCGTCCGGTTTTCCGTCCTTGTCGGTATCAACAGCCTCAACTCGTTCCGCCGCAGCAAAAGCGGCTGGGGGAAACAACCAGCGGCAAACGGAAAACAGCACCACACCGCAAACCATCCATAACCTGGGGCGCTCACATCTCGCGCCCATGACCGCCCGTGCGCTCCTTACTCGTCGCGCGGCCATTATTCCAATATCCTCAGCGTGTCCGTCAGGTAATTGGCCTTGCGGTGGATCTCCTGGCCCGCCGAGGGCAGGCGCTGCAGGTCGTTGCGCAGCGCCTGGGCCGTCGCCTGCAGGGACTCGATCAGCTTGCGCCGCTCCTGGAAACGGGGACCCAGCTTGGCGGTGATTTCGTTGATCAGGCCCGCCACATCCTTGAGTTCATCGAAGCGCCGCAGCACGATCGGGGCCAGGTCGAACTCCCCCTTGGCCATGAGCCTCAAGTACCTCTTGATCCGGACCAGCGGCCCGGCAACCGTGTGGGAGAGGGAGAGCGTGAGCGCCAGCGCCACCGGCAGCAGGATCAAGAAACCGAACGCCAGCCGCAGGTAGATCAACCTCAGGATCTCGACCAGCCTGGCCTGCGGATAGATCTGCGACAGCTTCTCCACCAGATGCGACCATCCGGTCACGTAGACAATCCAGATGGAGACCCCCAGGAATACCAGCAGGACGATCAGCGTCATGATGATGTAGCGCAGCTGCAAGGACAGATCATTGATGTAATGCGTCCGCTTGAATTTATCAGTCATGGAAATCATTCCCTCCTCACTAACACATCCCGATGGATCAGAAGCTCGATTCCCCCCTTAGCCTCCTGGATGATGCGGCGGGCGTCACCCAGAGGCATGTAGCGGGTGGATTTCCCGTTGATGGCGATGATCCGGTCCCCCGTCCCCACGGCCGTCAACCCCAGATGCTCTATACTCAGTTTGAGGTTCGCCGCCTCGGCGGCAGAAAGCTTCACAAGCCGTTGGAGCGTCAGCTTCAGCTTGCTGCCGGGAGGGCCGATGAGCTCTTTGGCCACGCCGCCCGTCGGCAGGAACACCAGGGAGCTGCTCCAGGCGGCCGCCAACCCGTCGCCGGCGGCCAGGCCGGCGCGTTCGGCCAACGAGCCGCTGCGCACCTCCTGCACGGCAGCCAGATCCTTTCCCGGCGCCAGCGTGATCCCCCATTGCTTCTTCAGCGCATTCAGCAGGTCCAGCCCTTCCGTCAGGAACTCCTGCTTCTTCTCCAAATCCTCGGTCCGCTCGAGCGCGTCGGCCGCCTCGGAAAGGGCGGGATTGATCTGCAGCGCTTTCTGGAAAAAACCGCGGGCGACCCCGAGATCCCCCTCTTCCAGGGCCTGGTTGCCCAGATAGAGGTAGTTCCGCTCCGGCTCCGAGTAAAAGACCTCCTCGATCTCGCTGCGCAGCACCGTCTTCTCCCCCTCCTCGGTGCTGAGCACAATCCGGTCGCGGTGCTCTTCCACCACCAACCCCTTCAGCGTCCCGCCGGAATGATCGCAGATAACATCCGCGAGAGCAGTAGGCAGAAACCAGAAGGCAGAAAGCAGGAAAAAGAGACTGCCTACTGCATACTGCCTTCTGCCTTCTGGTTTTCTCATTCGCCGCATAGCTTTCGATAGCTCTCGTAGTGGTGCACCGCGAACCCTCCGAAACTGGGGCGGTTGCCGACAACTCCTTGGATCTTCTTCATCTCCCGGTCCAGCGCGTTGCAGGAGGTCCCGCCGAAGGTGACATAGGCAGGATAAAGATTTTCCTGGGTCTCCTGCCCGATCACGACCGGTTTCCCAATCCGGTCGGCGTAGCCCATCTCCAAGGAGACGAGATGGATGGTGCCGTCGTCCCCCTCGGCGAAGTTCCGATACGCCATCACGGTGACCGTATCCACCGTGTCCAGAACATGCTGGGAGGGGGCCTTGACGTTTCCGTTCCAGAGGATCCGGTAGCTCGGGTCATCGTCGAACCAGAAGGGGATATCCACCCCGAACGTCATCGGATCCTGCTCCAGCTGCTGCGCGATCTTGGCGTTCAGGTCCAGGTATCCGCCCAGGAGGAACGCCGGCTGCTCTTTCCACGTTTTGGAAAGGAGATACACCTCCACGTCGGTGTGGATGCCGTCAAACTGTTCCTGCTCGGGAGCGGCGGCATTGAATCGCAGGACCGATTCCACCCACTCCAGCGGGACATGGTGGTACTGGGGCTTGCCCCACCGGGGGTCGCCCGCCAGCGCGTGCACCGAAACCCCGGCCCGGTGCGCCGCGCGGTTGAACTTCCGGTAACCCTCATCGGCGGGCGCGCGCAGGTCGTAGGCTGAGAGATACAAGGTATCCACCCCGTGCCGCTTGCAGAACTGGAGCAGGCGCGCGCGGCTGGTGGAGTCCAGCGCCAAGCGGGCGTCCCAAACCCACATGGCCCGGATGGGATGCCGGGGCAGGCGCTTCACGACCCCGGTCGGGGGGAGGAGCTGTCCCGGCCGCTGCCATAAGAAATGCTGGAGAAAAGAAAAAAGGAAAAGCCCCGACAGGGTCACTGCCAGGGCTTTTCCTAACTGCGCGCGCGTCACTCCAGAGCGAGGTCGTCGATGTAGACAACTCCGGTGGAGCCCGTCTCGGGGAAGAGGTCTCCCTCAAAGACGATGGAGATGGCCGCCAGCTGGGTGTAGTCCAGGAAGAACTCATCCAGCGGGATCTTCGCCTTCTGCCAATCGGTGGTGAGCTTGCCGGCCGGAAGGTACTTGCCGATCTCCTCCGACTTCACCGAGTCGCCGATCTTGTCCCAGTGGCGGTCGGACAGCCCGATGACGAAGTTCTCGTTCCCCTTCTCACCGCGCACCCAGAGGGTGATCGCTTTGTACTTGCTCCCGTCCAGATACTGCTCCGGGAGAGGCTCGGGATTCGGGTTATCCTTCGTCGGGGCCACCAGCGCCGCCGGCGATTTCAGCAGGGTGTAGTAACCGCACCACCCGCCGGAGTCGAACGGGCCGCCGCTGTTGCGCTTGTCGTAGCGGACCATCAGCACCTGCGTCTTCTTGCCGCCCACCGTCTCCTCCCGAAAGCTGACCATCGCCTTCGAGGGAGCCTTGATAAACACGTTGCTCCGGTTGCCCAGCAGATTCTTGATCTCCCCGCTGTTGAAATCGTCCACCAACAGCGGCGCCGCCAGGGCGGCCACCGGAGTGACTGCGGATAACACCAACACACAAACACTCAACCATAACTGGAACTGTTTCATCGGGGATTCTCCTTTTCTTAAAACCATTTCATAAATGTCATCTCGAGCCACACAGTGGCGAGAAATAACAGCTTTCCAGCATCACTCAAACATCAAGTCGTCAATGTAGATGGTACCCTTGCCCGCTCCCCCCGGGAAAAGGGACCCCTCAAAACAGATAGCCACCGAGGCCAGCTCCTTCAGCTCCAGCATGAAGACGGAAAGAGGAACCGTCGCCTGCTGCCACTCGGTGGTGACCTTGCCCGAAGGCAGGTAGATGCCGATTTGCTCTGATTTGACGGAGTCACCCACTTGATCCCAATGGCGGTCGGATAGGCCGATGGCGAACTTCTCCTCCCCGGCGGCCCCCTTCACCCAGAACGTCAGCGACTTGTACGGGGTGGCGTCGAAGTAACGGGGCCCGCTCTTGAGCAGCGTGTAGTAGCCGCACCAGCCGCCGGAATCGTACGGGCCGCCCTTGTCCTTCTTTTCGAACTTGATCATGAGCGCCTTGGCGCCGCCGTGCGCCCCTTCGGTCACCTTCACCGCCAGCGCGCGGGAGGGAGACATGACGTAGGTGTTCGACCGGCCCCCCACCTTGTTGGCCGTCTGATCCTCGAAATCGTCAACTATCACGGTCGCCGCAAGGGCAGAAGACAGAAGGCAGAAGGCAGAAAACAGAAACCCAACGCTGCCTACCGCCCACTGCCGACTGCCGACTGCTTTCTGCCTACTGTTTTCTGTCACTTATGTTCCTCCCATTCATTTAAGAGATCTTTGTCGCTCTTTCGGACAAACCGAAGGTTATCGAGGAAGAGGGTCCCCTTCCCCTGCTTGTAAAAGTTGATGACGAAGGATCCCATCTGACTCCAGTCCAGCTTACCAAAATCGGACAGCGGAATCACTACCTCCTGCCATGAGGGGGTCACCCCCTTGGGCAGAAACTTATTTTCCATCCCCGCCTTGACCGAATCGCCGATGGTGAGCCAGGACCGGTCCGCCATGCCGACCTCGAACGTTTCTCCCCCTCTGGCGCCCCGCACCCAGAAGCGCACCTCCTTGTACGGCGTCAGATCGAAGAACTCTCCGTCGATCTGGTTGAGCAGCGTGTAGTAGCCGCCCCAGCCGACCGCTTGCTTGTCGTAATCCAGCCGGAGGGATCGGCCGTGATCGCCCACGCGCGGGTCCTCCACCCGGATGAACTCGCAGACCGACGGCAGGCGCTTGTAGGTGTTGGCCTTGCGGCCGAGCAGGTTCAGGTTGCTGTGGTCGAAGTCGTCCAGCATCAGCTCCCCCGCCTGCGTGATCTGCGCCTCCCGGTCCACCAAGGCCTCCGTGTGGAACCGGATCCCATCGATCCAGAAGTTCCCCTCCCCCTCCTCATTGAAATTGAAGACAATGCTGTAGACGCGTGTCAGGTCCGCCCCGAAGAAATCCTCCAGCGGGACCACCCCCTGCTGCCACTCGGTCGTCACCCCTTTCGGCAGGTAGCGGTAGATCGAGCCGACGATCACGGCGTCCTCCCGCTTGTTGGAAATCGTGTCGTTCATGCCGATCTCGAACGTCTCCCCCCCCTTGGCCCCCTTGATCCAGAAGGTCATCGTGGCAAACTGCGAGAGATCCCCCATCACGATGACGTACGCCCCGCAAAAGGAGGGGTCCTTTTTTTTCCGGTACCGCATCCAGATCCCCTCCGGCGAGCCCTCGATGTGGACCTTCGCGTCCTGGAAGAGACCGGACTTGGAAGGCTTCATCGCGTAGCCGCCGATCTTGCCCCGCCGCGCGAACTTGGCCTCCGACGCGAACAGCGCGGTCCCTTCCGGCAGCGGGGGGACATCCTTCAGCACAACGCTGCCGTCGGCCGCAAAAACCGGAGGCGGAGAGAAAATAGAAAAGAGCAGCATGAAAGCTGCCAGCCTTATTCGTCGCACGGCGATTATTCCTTCAGCTCCAAAATGTTGAACGTGGTGGGGTCCCCCCATTGCCGCTCCGGCGAAGTGGAAAGCAGGCATTTCTGCGGCTGGTTGGCGGTGTCGCAGTCGGAACCGTCGATCATGATCCCCAGCCGGAAACCGGGTTTGAGCTCGCCGGAGTTGAGAACGCCGTTCTGCAGCGCCAGCTGCTCCGCGCTGATCCGCTTGAGCGCGGGCAAGCCGGTGGGGTCCACGCCGACCCTCTTCTCGACGTTCTGGAACAGGAAAGAGGTCGGCAGCCGGACTTCCAGCGTGTAGCCGCCTTCCTTTCTTTTCGCGGCCAACTCGATCTGCCGGATGGAGTCGGGATTCACCGACGGCACCCAGACGTACACCTCCGGCTTCAAATTCTTGAAGTTCCCGGGGCTGAGGCCGATCTGGAAGTCGTCCGCTGAGTTCACCGCTTCGTTGTAATCGCTCTCCAGGTCGGCATCCACCCAGAGCTCGATGTGGTCCCCTTCCCACATGTCGGCCCCTTGTTTCTCCTGCACGAGCACGTTGTCGGTCACGTCAATGGCCAGCAGCAGGGCCTTCGGCTCCCAGCGGATGGCGTACTTGAACGACATGTCCTTGTCCCACCCCCAGGCGCCCACGCCGTAGACCACCTGCTCTTTCTGGTCCACCTTGTTCCAGGCGGTGACGTCCGCCCAGTCCGACAGGTCGCCGTCCACGGTTACCGGATGGGTCCGCCGCGTCGCCTGGATCGAGGGGACCTTCCCGGTCCGCTCCCGGATCGGGACGTTCCGCCCCCGCTGGAGCAGCCGGTAGCTGTCATAGTAGTGGATGGCGATGCCTCCGAAGCTGGGCGAATCGATGAAGGCTTTTGTTACTTTGGCCAGTTCCTGTTCCATCCCCTCCCACCCCTCCTCAACAAAGGTGTTGCGGCGCTTGCCCTGGTTCATCTGCACCAGGTCCTGCGTCTCCACCCCGATGATCATCTTGATTCCCAACTGCTCGGCCAGCTTGAGGTGGGGGCGGCCCTGCTCGATCAGGTCCACGGCGGCGTCGTAGTAGTCCATCAGCGCGGCGTAGTCGAGGGTTTTCAGGAGTTTCTCCTCCATCTCCGGCTCCCGGGTGTAGAAAAGGGGGATCGCCAGCCCCATGACGAACGGCATGGAGGTGGCTTGCTTTTCCTTATCAATCATCTGCCGGCACTGGCCCATCAGGTCCAAGAACTCCGCTTTCAGCTTCTCCCGGTCGCCGGTCTCCCATTCCTGCGTCAGGTACGGCTCGATATCCATGTGGATGCCGTCCATCCGCTCCTCGACCGGATGACCCTTGTTGAACTCCAGATAGCCGCCGACCCAGGCCAGCACCTTCGGATGGAAACTCTTGAGCGCCCAGAGAGGATTGCCCTGCAGCGCGTGGACCTCGATCTTCTTCTGGTGGCATTCCCTTAAGAATTCGTGCAGGTTCTTCTGGTAGTCGGCCGGAGTCTGCGGGATCGGGTCCTCTCCCAGGTAGATGAAGAGCCGGCGCATGGCCGTCTTCTCGCAGAAGCTCAGCAGCTCCTTGCGGACGTCCGGCTTGTTGACCGGATCGGTCTTCCAAACCCACATGGAACGGGGAGCCTTGGGGTCCGGCGCGGCCCGCGGGCTGTTCGCCAGCTGCATCTTCTCCACCTCGTCGTCGTAGGTGAAGGCCACGTCGTCGATCTGGATCGCCCCCTTCCCCTCGTACCGGAACCAGAGCACCAGCGAGCCCAGCCGGGTGAGATCCAGGTCGGAGCGCAGCCCCTGCAGCGGGATTTTCACCTGCTGCCACTGCGTCGTGACCCCCTGCGGCAGGAAGGCCAGCACCGAGCCGGCGTAGACGGCGTCGATCTCCAGATCCTGCATCTTGTCGTCCGCCAACCCGATGTCGAACCGCTCCCCGCCGCGCTCCCCCTTCACCCAGAAGGTCAGCGCGTTGTGCTTGGAAACGTCGATCCCGTTGAGCAGCGTGTACCAGCCGCACCAGCCGCCGACCTTGTTGTACTCCATCCTCAGCGCATAGCCGACCGAGCCGGGCCGGGTATCCAGCACTTTGGTCATCACTGTATAGGAAGGGCGGCGGGCCCAGGTGCCTTGGAAGGCGTCCAACCGGTTCTTCCGCTCGGCGAAGATCCCTTGCGTTTGGCCGGTCTCGAAGTCATCCACCAGAATCGGAGGCGGCCGGCCGCCGACCGGGGCGGAAACCGTGGTACCGGGTACTATTCTGGTACCCGGTACCGTTGTTTTCGGGGCAACCGGCCCGGCACCCGGCCGGAAAGCCCACCAGAGGGCGATCAGCGCCAGGAGAATGGATCCGGCCACAAGGATTCCGGACCGGGGGGAGGGTGTAACGGTTCTCATATTGCCATTTTATCGCAGATTACGCGAAGATCAGCGCTTCTTCGAACAGCCGCACGTCCTCACGCGCCCCTAAAGAGGAACACGGCCCCTTCTCTCTCCTGCTCCAGCCCGGAGGCGACCGGTGTGAACTCGTGGATCCCCTGCTTAAAGAAAACGCTGGCCAGAATCTGCAACAGTTTCGAGGCGACGGAAGTCACCGGATCCACCACGGCAACCGTCGGGATGTATTCGTGGTGCTCCGCCCCCTCGCCGAACCAGCTCCGGATCGGCTCCGCGTAATCCCGCCCCACCATCATGATCACCCGTTCCTCGTTCCGCCGAAGATCCAGAACCTCCTGCAGCACCCGGTTGCCCTCCGCGGCGTAACCGCCGATCACCCGAAGCTGCATCCCCCTTCCAACAACCGACTCCGTAAACCGGAGACGGTCGATCCCTTCCAGGAAAGATTCCTCCACATACAAATAGGAAGCGCCGGAGGGATCCGCCGCGGCCGGGGAGCGATCGCTCAGCACCACCCATCCGTCGTACCCCACCTTCGCCAGAGAGCCATCCAACCGCCTCATCGCCCTCTCAAGAGGAGCCGGCAAATCCAAAAGCCGCCCATCCGCCCCCCAGTTGCCGGCCAGGTTGTGCAAGACCGCCTGCCCCTGCCCAAACTTCAGGACCCCCGGAGCGACCTTCTCGACCTTCTTGATCCTCTTGGGAACATCCAACTTCTTTTTGGGCAAATCCGGATTCTTGTCGGGTACCGCCAGAAGAGGGGCTAGCGCGGCGTCCGTCGCGTCCTCAAACACCAGCGGCTGCCGCTCCGGCCCGGCTCTCAGCCGAACCTGGGTGGGCAAGCCATTTTTCCCGATGATCCAAAGATTGGTTCCAAACGGAAGGAAATCCCCCCCGATCTCCCTGCCGTCGGCATCTTTGCCGACCGGGTCCCGCGAAGGGGTCTCCCCCTTCGAGATCTGGGCGAGCACCTTGGAAAAATCACCCGGGGCGAATCTTTGAATGACACCCCCCACCACTCTTTTCTTGAGGCCGTCTTTGTCCGCGACCCAGAAGAACCTCGGGTAGATCGTCACCCCTTCCTTGGGAGCCCCGCGAATCACCCGGCCCTCGTTATCCACCCGCGGCAAAAAGGCCAGCAGCGAGGGCCACTCCCCCACAGGTCCCAAGCCCGGATTGCCGTGCGATGCCGGCGTTCCGGAAAGGTAATAGATGCCCGTCTCCATCTGCGGATCCCGGACGGGGCCCATGAGTTCCACAATCCAAAAGGAAAGACTACCCTCCATCGCGGGGGTCAACCCTGTGATGCCTCCCCCGGCGTCGGCAAACACCAGCCCCGGCCGGGGAGTCACGGCGAAATCACCGTAAAGTTTCGGGAAACCGGAAGGGATCTTCTTGAAAGAGATCCCGTTCTCCCAAAAGGGGTTGTCTCCGGCGAACCGGGGGGCGGTCAGCCGCCCAAAGCCTTCCTGCCAGAGGACCGGTTCCAGCTTCCCGGTCTCCAGATTGCGGACCATGGTGATCCGGGCCAGCGGCAATCCGCTTTTCTTCAGGTCCTGCGCGATCTTGCCGGCGTCCGGCAGCGCGGCCGGCACCGTCTCCGGCGTGGGCAAGGGCACAATGAGGCCGGCCGCGGGGTCGCTCAAGGTTTCCAGCTTCTGGTTCCTCGCGATATCGGCCTCCAGCCGCTCCACGTCGGACTTGCGCTTCGCCAGCGAGAGGCGGTGCCTATCCAGCTCAAGCCGCGCGCTGAAGTTCCTCGCCTGCCCGATGTAGATCTCAAGGAAATTGCGGTGGGCCACGGCAGAGGCCAGCCGCTCATCCCACCAGGCGGAGACCGCCATGTTGAGCTTCTGTTGCCGGACAATGTTGGAGCCTTTTTCCAGGATTTCGGCCTTGACCTCCAGGACCCCGATGATGGCGCGGATCTCCTCGATCGTGTTGGGAATACCCAGGCCGAGCGCATACGTGTCCGGGTCGTTCCAAGCCTCGTCCTTCCCCAACGCGACTTTTCTCGAGTAGATGTCCCGAAGGTAGGCGATCTCCGTCTCGAACTGCTTGACCGCCCACCGCAGCTGGCTGACCTGGAACGCCTTGGCCGCGGCCGCGTGCGCCGCGGCCTCTTTTTTGGACAAGGGGGTCTTGAGACCGGGCGTGGCCAGCGACAAAAACCCTTTGGGATCCCGGAAAGCGGGCGTGACCATCTCCATCGGAAGGGTGCTCGAACCAATGTCGACCGTTGGAGAAGAGGAACCAAACATGATGTTGAATGCTTTCTGCAGATCGGCGGACCGGGGCGTGGTGACCAGCACGCTGGGCAGACCAAGCGCCTTGATGTGCCCCTCCTGCTTCTGGACCTCCTCCAGCTGTTTCTGCTCGACCTTGGCCGTCTTGGCGTTCAAGCCGGCGATCACCCGCTCCTGCGCGGAATAGGAACGCGGGATGACGCGGGTCAAGACCTCTTTGTGCGTCTCCATCTGGCCCGAGACACCCTGCTGCTGCGTGATCAGGGCCTGCAAGTGGCCCCCATTCGCCTGGTCCAGGGTGGCCCAAGCCAGTTGGGGCAGAGGGATCGCGATGGACACCTTGAAAGGATCCAAGGAAGAAGCCACCGCCATCCGCATTTGGAGGTCGGGGTCCAGCAGGTCGAGGGAGAAGCGCTGAGCGGCCAACCGGTCCTGCTCCTTCCTCAGGGCGGCGATCCGTTTCGGGATTAAGTTGTTGGCGGCCCTCACCTGCGCCATGGCAATTGATGTAGTATTCGCCAGCTTGTTGACCATTTTCAATTCCTCCGACAACAGGCGGATGCTCTGATCCATTGAGTCGGACTTGAGCGCCATCAGGCGGCTGGTGCCCCGGATGAACCGCGTGAAAGCCGCCTGTTTCACGGCCATGTCGGGCGGCGGACCGCCGCTGCCGAAGGAGGGAGCCGGAATTGTCCTCAGCACGTGCAAAAGCTTGCTGTCCTCGAAGACCAACCCCTCCGGCACAGGCAAAGAGGGCCCCAGCAGAACCAAGTCCGGCATCAGCGCTTTTACTTCTTCCAACCGCTTAAGCTCAATCTCCGCTTTTCTCAGCTTCATATCCGCGCGCATCACACCATAAGCGGTGGAGGCCCCCCGCCACTTCAGCCATTGCTCCGTCTCGAGATCCTGCGTGCGCACCCCGACAACCTCTTTGGCCCCTTCCACCCGAACAGCAAGATACTCGTCGAAGGCTTTGATCATCTGGCCGGCCACCTTGGCCTGTTCGGCCGGATCCTTCACCGACAAAACCTTTTTGCCGAGCTCGGCGATCTTCTGCTCCATCAGCAGTTTTGGCACCTGCACGCTCCGGTTCAGATTCGCTTCCCGGGCCGATTGAGCGCTGGCTGCTCCTACCCTGAGCAACCTGGTTTCCGTGTCGGCGATCTTATAGAGGTAATCAACCTCCGGTCCAACCGTCTTCACGGCGGCGTCAACAGCCTTGGATTGGTCCGCGCGGATGGAAGAGACCACTCCGTCCCACACAGGCAGCTGCAGCGGCGTTTTGACAGGCGGCGGCTCCTCGGCAACAGCAGCCTTCGACTGGACAGTTTTCACGACAGCGGGTTCGACTGCCGGCGAGGAAATTCCCCCCGGGGCAACCGGAGCGGAACCTGAGAAAAAAAGCAGCCCGGAAATCCCCAGCAGCACCGACGCGATCAACCCGGCCTTGGGTGAAGACAGCCAGCTGGGGCGCCCGGCCGGAGAACCCCTTGTCTTTCCCGGAACGGGAGAAACATCGGAAGAGGGTCCCATTCCTTTGGGTTTCTGGTCCGGCTCCGGCTTCAATTCCGGGACCGCAGGCTCCCTTCCCTCCCCCAGGTAGAAGGCCCGGACAATGAGCGCCGTCAAAGTCCCCATCACCCCCAGGACAACCATCGCCTTCCTGTCCCCGGGACGGATCCTGCCGTCATCGGCGACGAGCCGCTCCAGCGCGTCAAATTCCTGTTTGTGCGAACCGTTAAATTCCTGGCGTACCTGCGCAAGAGAGTTCGATTGCATATTCTCCGCCAGCCCTCTGGCCCACGCCCAGGCCCTGTCCACCTCCTCGTCGGTCCGGAAACCGGCCGGCGGCAGCCGCACGGGTGGTTCGGCCACAACAACGACCTCAGCCGCGGCAGCGGGCTCAGCCGCCGCGACGGGAGCAGTCGCCACGACTGGAGCGGGTGACGGCTCCTCCAGGGGAATCTCCGGAAAAATCTCAACCGTTTCGAAAGGGACCGACAAACCCGCCGTTGGAGCGACCCCCGGCCCATTTTCCAAGAGATTCTGCCCGGACTGAACGGGCAGAACCGGTTTGGACTCCGGAAAAGCTTTGGACGTAAGCCCTGTAAAAATTTCACCCAATGAATCGCGAACGTCGGTAAGACCCGCCGCCGCCCGGGAGAGCTTAACCACCGCCACTTTCATACCGGGAAGAGCTTGGGGCGCGGCCTGGAGCGGACGCTCCAGCGTGATCGTCCGGCCCTCATTGAGAATGCCGGCGATCCTCAGTTCCTGGTCCCCACCCTCCGCGACACCGGTGAATCTCAGGCGGTCCCCTTTGCTCCAGCCGGTCACAGGCCGCTCCAGTTCCAGGACGAGCGCCCCCGCCTGGGGCAGCCGCGCCAGGGGGACGGAGCCGGACATTTCGGCCATCACCTCCGGCATCCTCACCGCGTAGAGCAGGGAGTTCGGCGGCTCATGGAGAGGCCTGCTCAAAGCGATCGGCTCATCCCCGATCCATCCCCATCCCGAGGAAGGGGTCGTCCGGTCTTCCAGCCGTTCCACGCCCAGCCGGACACGGCGCTCCTCCGCCCCGGCCGCCACGGGAGGCAGCTCCGCGAGACGCTTCACGACATCGATGAGCAGCGCTGTCTGGTTGTCCGCCCGGCGGCCGGCCGATCTCGCAGCCGCTTCTGCCTGCGCCATGATCGTCTCGACCACTTCCGGCCCGCTCAACTCCTTTCTTCCCAGCATTTGGCTTTCCAGCAGCGGCTCCCCCACCCAGCGGGTGACCCCATCCGTGACCAGCAGCAGGCGATCCCCTTTCTGAAGATTGACCATCACGACATCGATCCTCGGTTTCGACTGCATGCCCCCCAGAGAAGAGGTCAGCTCCGTGTGGGCGGTATCCTGCGGATTCCGAAGAATGTGCTCCCTGACCCGCCGCGAGATTTCCAGGGGCGACCTTCCTTCCCCGATCTGCCGAACCCATGCCGCATTGTGATCGGCCGTCAGCAAGTCCAGTCCCTCGCGCCCCCAGCGATACGCCCGGCTGTCTCCCGCATGGGCGATGAAGGCGGTCCGCCCCACCACCAGGGCCGCCACCACCGTGGTCGCGCCGAGGGACCGGGTCCCCTTAAGAATCTCCGAGCTCACCTGCTCAAGGGTGTGCCGGAGGGTCAACTGAATCTTCCCTTCAAGCGTAGGGGTCCCTTCCGCACGGTAATCCTCCAGCAGGGCTATAAATTCCGGCTGCGCGAGAAGCTCCGGGGTCCGCTTCACGGCCATCCCGCTGGCCACGTGTCCAAGCAGGTTGTTTCCGTCCGCCACGACAGCCACCACCGCCACCGGCGGCTCCCCTTTCCGACCCAGACCCATGAAACTGAAATCATCCTGCTGGCTCGGCTCTCCTTTCGCCGTCTTCCGGTCCCCCACCCCCCGCCGCGCCGCCACCGTCAGCCCCAGCGCCGGCACCTCTGCCTGGAATTTTTCCTCCGCGCCGGCTTGGTCTCCAAATCCGGATGCCCGCAGCAGCTCGTCGGCCAGCTCCTCCAGACCGCCGGCCTGGGGGTCGCCCGTGCGCTCGAACACCTGCCCTCCGCGCAGCGCGTAAGCGGGGCCGGCGGGGGGCAGCGCGATGGAAAGGGCGAGGAGAGCGGAGAGCAAACCACGGAGTCCGCGCAAGTTAGGCCAAGCTCCCGATGTACTTTTCCACTTCTTCCGCTCCCGCCGCGGCATTGCCGTAGAGCACCACGCCCTGTTCCCGCAGGAAGCGCTCCACATCGGCCAGGGACGCGCCGCGCGGCACCTCCGCGAAGCCGGCGCCGGGGAAACGGCTCTGCAGCTCCTTCAACGCGGCCTGCTTGTCGCCCCCGAACTGCTCCAGGGAAACCACCGCGTATCGGCTCTCCGGGATCCGCGCGCGGCGGAACAGCTCCCCCATGCCGGCGGCCACGCTGATCGTGTCCGCCAGGACGGCCACCGGCGCGCCGGTCGTCGCCACCGGCAGCGCCCATCGCCACGTGTCGGAATGGTTGAAGAGGAAGACCACGGGCGCCGGCGCCTCGCTGGGCGCGTAGAATCCCGCCGGAGAGCGGAGCGACCCCTCCGCGGCGGCCGCCGCCTGCTGCTGGAGATCCATCATCCGCGCCCGGGCCTCGATCGACGCGTCCAGGTCCGGCCCCTCGGCGATCTCGCGAAGCCCGCCGATCAGCGCCCGAATCTCGTCGGAAGCCATCGCCTTCAGCCGGGCCGGCGCTTTCTCCTCCGCCCCGGCGGCGGTCTTGACTCCTTCCGGCGTGAAAACCGTCCCGTCCGGGATCACCACCGGCTGACCCGGCTGCGCCGGAAACAGCTCGATCGCACTGGAGGGATCAAACGGTTCCCAGGGCTTGTCCGGCTGAGCCCGTGTGTAGAGAGTAACTCCCGCCGGATGGATGTACAGACCGACTGCCCCTTCGATGCGGACGTTTTGGCCGATGATTACGCGGCCCTCCCAATTCATCGCTGGGTGGAACTCCACGCGGGCCTGGGGTGTCAGGGCTATCTGCCCCGCTCGCGACCGTTCTGCCTCGACAGCCAACGTGCGCACTTCTTTCATCGCCGGCGGGTCTTTAACCGGCGTCAAGATCGCCTGGTTCACCGAAAGGACAACCACTTGATCCGCGGGAAATCGCCTCGGGACATCCGGTGCGAATTCTTCGACTTTTTCCACATCCACTTTCTCTCTTCCAAGCGAGCCGTCGGACTGCAACCAAGCTCGGTAAGCATCTTTTTTCTTCTGATGGTGGGGAGGAAGTCCGGCAACCTTCCCCAAGAGATCCTTCAGGGGAAACGCGTAGAGACCACTGTTGCCCTGAGGCCAAGGGCCTTCTTTTTGCTTCGCGGCTTCCTCCGCCTGCCACATCGCCTCCAAGAAACCGGAAATATTCCCCCGCTCTCGGTACTCAGTGATCCCGGTCTGCCGCCGGCCCGAAACTTCGGTCACCGCAAAGGTGCCCAGTGAGAATTGATGGTTCACCTTCGGATCCGGATTGTCCGGTTTCCGGGCCTGCGGGTAGTCGTAGCCGATGCCGACCACCGGACGCTTCATCGAGGCGCCGGCCACCAGTTTGATCAGATCCGGCTCGAGGAGCATGTCGCCGTTGATCACCGCGATCTCCGCCTCCGACCCAAGGATGCGCTCGAACCATTCGGCCCCACCGTCCTGCAATGCCGCGCGGATCACGCCGCCGGTTCCATCGGGATTGAAGGCTACCGTTCCGTCGCTGAACAGAGCGATCTTGCCATCCGGCGTAAGTCCCGGGTTCATCCCCTGCCGCACGATCTCCAGATGTTTCAGGCCGAAATCCCCGTTCTTCCGGATCTCCCTCTCCACCTGATCACCCGCTTCCTCATGCAAAACCAGACGGACCGGCAACGGGACTCCGCTTCTCTGCTGGAGAGAGGCGAGCATTTCAAGCTGATAGAACAACGTCGGCTTGCCGGTGACCGGCATGATCGGAGCGGTCGGTTTGACGTATCTGAGCAACGCATCCGGGGGAAGCAAGTCCTGCTCACTGGCATTGACGATGAGGCGTGTCCCTTCGCCGGCCGCTGCAATCACAATCCCTATCCTGCCGAGCACCTCCGGCCGGCTGCCTTGTTCAAGAAGACGATCCCGATCCGGGCTACCGGGTTTTCCATCCACGGTGGGAGGAAATTCCTGAAAGGAAGCGGGTTCCCCCTGCTCTCCCTTCAGAATCAGGTCCGCGTGGCGCTGATGCTTTTCCAGCGTGTAGCCGTGATCGGCCAGGGATTGGACGACCGTTTGTCGCTGTGTATCATCCAGTGTCTCCCACCCCCGCACGATCTTCGCAGCCGACTCCAACGTGATCGGCGTCCCTTCCTCCGCGCTGGCCGGGACGGATGCCGGCAGAAAAGCGGCCAGGGCCACGTTGAGCGGCCGGCCGGAGTCGTGCGGAGGATTCCGGTGCTTGGCCTCGATTCCCGGCTGGGTGCCGTCACCAGCCACCCACTGCTGCACGTCCATGCTTCCGCCCAGCAATACCGCCTCGACGGCCCCAAGTTTGATCATCGCCCGAGCCACTTCTCCGATCGTGACCTCCTGGACTCCCTTGTCCGGATTTCCGGCCAGCGCCAGGAAGATCAGCCGCCCTTCCGCCGTTCGCCCGATTGCCGAGAAGGCCGCGATCGCCGTCTTCGGATCCCATCGAACGCCGTTCGGATCAGGAGATCCGGGCTGATACTGAGAAATGGAGCCGGAGAGATCCTGCCCGTTGGCCACCAGCACCGGCCCTACCACCGCTTCACCAATGCCGGCCACATCCGGAAGACCGCCGACCAGCGGAACTTGTTTTAAACCGGTCCCCCCGGCATCCAGCACAAAAAGGGTGGGACCCTTCGACCATTGAACGTTGGGAACCGCGACCAGTTTCCCATCCGAGACGAGGAACCCTTGGGGTTCCCAGAAGTTGGTTTGAAGGCTGTTCATCAGGAATAGCGGCTTGCTCTCCGGAGGAAGATTCAGATCACCCCACTGGTTCAGATCGGAAACCAGCGAGCTCAGCGGCTGGCCGGGCTGGAGTTGCTTGTCCTTTTGTTCCCGGATCGCCGCCCCGTTCCAGGAACCGGAGATCACCGCCGGATTAAAGGGCTGGCGCAGGACAACGCGGCCGGGATCGACAACAATCGCTCGTCCCTCCGCCCGCCGGTCCCCCGCGCTCACCGAAAGCGGGATTACCTGAGCGGCATCAGACCCTTCCATCGGCATGGGGGTTCCCAGCTGAATCTCCTCCGCGCCGGCCTTGGGCGCGGAAAGCTTCACCGTGGTGACGGCATCGGCCAGCGCCATGAACAGATCCACGCCGTCCGCTTTCCCTTTCAGGCTGCGTGCCGCCTCCGGAAGTTCCTTAAGCACCGGCTCCACTTCCGGCTTCCACACGTCCAGCGCTTCCCGAAGCCTGAGCATCTCCGGCAGGATCTGCTGCCCTAACAGATAAATGGGTTTTTCATTGTCCTTCAATTTTCCACCGGCCATATCCTCGTTGATGATTCTCAGGGTTTCACGGATTTGGGCTGCAGACATACCGAGATACTGCTGTTCCATCGCCTGGACTTGATCCACGTGCCCGTCAGCCACTCGGGCGGCCAAGAGGCGGGCCAAGTTCCGCCTGCGCCACTCCATCGCCTCGACGAACCGGGCAGAGATGTCCGGATCCAGCAGATTGCCGGTTTCGTGAGCGTTCTCCATCGAGCCGGGGCCGAAGGTGCCGCCGACCCGGTCCATGTTCAGCCGGTAGGCAGTCCAGCCGCTGAGCTGGTTGGTCAGGTTGGGAGCACCGTAGGCCAGAGTGGGGAATTTCATCTGGAGCATCTCAAACGGCCTCATCCCCCAGAGATGGTCCAGCACCCTGTAGGGGGTGGCTAGGAGCCCGTTCAGATGGGGCGATCCCGGGATCACCGTCCCCGCATCATCCCGGACTTCGATCACGGTCCCGTCCCGGTTGGTGGTGAGCTGGAAGAATTCCGGTTTTCCCCCCTCATTTTCCGGGTCAAGCTTGACATGAAATTCGTCCCGGATTACGGTCCGGCCGTCGGCATCTTTCGCTTCCGCCTGCTTCACCCCCAGAACGGTTACGCCCCGTTCCCGGCCGTCCGGGCCGACCAGGTTACCGCGGTGGGCCGAGTTTCCCTCCGTCAAGATCGGCGACCGGAACATCATCCGGTGTCCGATTCGCAACCCCTCGCCTAGAGCTTCCTCCGCCGCCCGGGGAATGGCCAGGTCCAATTGGCTCATCTCACCGGCCAGGTGGATCATCAGCTGCTCCGCCATCACATCCGCCGGCGGAAGCGGGGCGCCGGTGCCGCTGGCGCCGCGGCGGGTGCCGCGCCAGAGATCGGCCACGCCGACGTAGCCGCCGAGCGTGTCCTCCGCCTTGGTGATCTGCTCCATAATCGCGTACGCCCGCCTCCAGCGCAGAAGGTTGAAGGCGGAGATCGGGGCCTGTCTCTCCGGGATGTTGAGGGTCAAGAGCGCCTCCATCATCGAAAGCGGCGGCGCGTCGGCGGGGATCACCCCGCCCCGCTTCCACAGCGGGATCCGGAAATAAGTGAGCCCCTCCATCCAGGGCAGTCCCACCATTAAGCGCCAGGAGGAGGAATCCCAATAGCCGGCAAACTGACCCGGCGTCCGGCCGAAAAGCCGCGCCAGGATGCGGACATCCCGGCTGTAGGGGGGATCCAAATCGCGCAGGATCCGGAAGAGGAGCGTCACAATCCCGGTGACAATTGCCGTCGGAAGCAGGGCGGCAGTCAGGACCACCGGCAGGAACACCGGCACACCGAACGTGGAGAAGAGAACCCAGCTGAAGGCGGCCGCCGCGACCCCCATCCAAACCCAGTTCCGGCCTCCGGACACCCAGAGAGAGGGGACCAACCCATTGGAGTAGGCCGCCCAAAGGCCCACCACCGTCCCGAACAGAGCCGCCCCGAGGAAGGCGGGACCGAAATAGAACGCAAGGAGAACTCCGGCGATCCCGCCGTAGATGATGCCGACCTTGACTACATTGCGATCGAACCCATTCCCGGAATTGGCGGCGTAGATCAGGATTCCGGATGCCGCGGCGATCACGATGCCAATCGCGATGGCGGCCCAGGCCACCGGATTGGGGAGGTTCACCGCGAGGACGCCGATCTTCCACATGCCCCCCAGAGCCATCAGCGCGGCGGAGCCGCCGATCATCATCCCCCGCTCCGAGCGGCTCCAATGAGTCATGAGGAAGGAAAGAACGGCCACGCCGATGCCGACGGCAATGCCGACCGGCCCGCTCCAGATGAAGGCGGCAGTCACGCCGATCCCCAGCCCGTTGAGCAGGCCGGCAAACAGCCGGTGCCAGAAACTGCGCACACTGTAAAGATGCAGTCGGCCTTGTCGGAATTCGTTCGAAAAATTGGCGGTGTCCCGGATGGCGGCTAAGGATTCCGCTTTCAAGCGGGCTTTAGCCAGCGGCGGGAGCTGATCGAAAGTTCCCTCGACCTTCTTGTCGTTGACCCGGAGCTGGTGCGCGTGCCTTGCCCACCGCTCTGCTTCTTGATCGGCGGCGGCACCGGTCAGGAGGTGCAGATCGCCCAGCGACTTGGCCCACTTCGCCCCCATCTCGGCGTTCGGGTCCAGCATCATCTGGTACAGCGTGTCGGTGTCCGGCTGGGTGGCCGCGAGAGAGCGGACGTACCGCGTCAGAGTGAGCTGTGTCCGCCCCGCTTTCTTGTCTTCGATGAACTGCCGTACGATGATTGCTCCCATCTGTTCTTCGGTCATTCCCATTAGAACCGGGATCACCCCGCCGTTGGTGATCTGCTTCTCTTGCTGATTGAAATCCTTCTTAAGGAATCCCCAGGTACGGGTGCTTCGGTGTTTGACGCCGACCCGGCCGTAGTGAGGCCAGGCGGCGTTGGTGTAGGGAGCGGCGTGAATGAGGTCCGTCTGGGGAGTGGCAGTCGGATCCCAAGTGATGTGAAGGAAGGCCCGCGCAAACGGATGCCCCTGCAGGCCGGCGAGAAGCTCCTTAGCGGCCTTCCCCGCGAAAAGAACCGCTTCCCCCGCGGCGACTTTTTCTTCCACTCCTGCTGCCGAGGCGGCTGTCTCTTGCTTCAGTAAATCTAGGCCCTTCTCCAGATCCTCCGGGCTCACATCATCATGGGCAAACTTCGGCCTTTCCGCGGAAGGCTCCTTCGTATCCAAGAGGTTGGCGGAACCTTGCTTAAGAAGCCGGCCGAACGGCGCTCCACCCACCGCCGATTCCGGCGCAGTCTTCAGCTGCCCTTCCCCCCCGGGAACCAGGAGGGAAACGATCTCCGGCGGAAGGCGCCAGAACTTTGCGGTCGGAGTCATCCGATCCTCTGTGGAGCGGCCTCGCACATAAGAAGTGGGGGTCAGCGCCTCGACGTGCGTGGCGCCCACCACCCCTTCCCTCTCACGCAGCGCCGCCTGCGCGGTGTCCAGGTGGTGCTTGATCTTCATCTCCTCTTCCGCGAAGAAGGCGTATTCTTCGTCATTTTCTTTCGTGATGCTCAACTGCAAGGTGCTCCCCTGGATAACCGGGGTCAAGCGAAGCTGCCCCTCTCCGTACATCCAGCTTCGGATCATCGCCAGCTTCTGCCCCTTGGCCAGGTTGGTCTCGTTGTTCCGAGTGGTGAACCGCATGAAGGAGACCTCGTCCTTCAAGGTCACATTGACGATATCCTCGGCGCCCGGCCCTGTCGCCTCCGCCGCCAGCACCGTGAACGGCAGAACAAGGGCCGGCGGGTTTTCCACACCGGGCAGGTGGGTGACGAACCGGCCGTGCGCCCCGGCCACCAGCGGGGAGATGTCCCGGTCCAGCTCGGTCCGGAACTTCTCCGCCTCCGCCCCCTCGATCGGTTTGATGCCGGTAATCGGCGGGCCGGCGGTCATGCCGGTCCATTTCTCCAGGATCCAGTCCTCCAGCAGGCGCCAAAGCCCGGAGGAATGTTTCCCCCTCTCCCGGCTGGCCAGCAGCCGCTCCATCAGGTCGGAGAACTCCTCCTGCTTCGTGAGCTTCTGGTAGCGCCAGTGGAGCATCGCCACGCCGATCCGGTAGCCGGCCCACTGGAACATCTTGACGAAGATGTCCCCCGCGTACCAGCGGCCCCGCTGCTCCCAAGTTCCCAACAGTTGGGTCTCCGGATCGGACAGGGTGATCGGGTCGCCGGAAGAATCCCGCATCATGAACAGGACATCGGTCAACCCGTGAAAGCCGGTGAAGAAATTGTCCACCTTGGTCAAAAACCAGCCGATCGAGGTGTCGTGGAGGAATCTCCGGGCTTTTTCGGTGGCGGCGTCGCCGCGCAGGCCGAATGTGGCAATGGAGGTTCCGGCCCAGATCAGCATCGCCGGCGCGACGTGGAACAGCAGAAAGATGCCCACAACGAGCGGGAGGGCATACATCCCCACAAAAGCGGTGACGGCCGGCGTCAGCAGGGCCGCCCCCACGGCCGACCCGAGGACCCAACCAAAGTTGTGCTTCCAGCCGGGCTCCCTGTCCTTGTCGCGGAGGAAATAGATCACGTTGGCGACGGCGCTGGCCAAAAGGGCCCCCGCCCCAATCCAAACCGCCAATGAGGGGGCCAGGAAGGTGACGGCGAGTGCCGCCGCGATCACCGCGGCGATGGTCCACCCGACCCCCAGGCGGCCCAAGTCTCGGTCCACCACCGTGTAGATCAGGTTCATCACCAGGTTGAAGAAGACCAACACCAGCCCCAGCGCGGTGGTGATAAAGGCGGGTAATCCCACCACCATCGCCACGAGGAAAAGGACCGTCAGGCCGAGGCCGAATCCGATCGGGTGCATCACGTTCGGCCGCCGGGCGATGATGTCCTGCAGAGCCCGCATCACCATGGAGGACTCGTACCCCAGCACCTGCCAGAGCACCATCATCGGGACCAGGACATCCCCCATGATCAGCTTGGCCCGGCGTTGGAGGGCCGTGAGGGGGTTCTTGGATGCGTTTTCTTTCATGCCGTCAATCTCGAACATGAATGAAACCAGGGCAGCCACCGTGACGGCGGCGGAAATCGCCACGATGCCTCCCGCAACCTGCGCCACCCAGCCGGCCCCCGCCAACACCGGGATAAGGAGCGGCAGACCGAAGATTAGCCCGGCCCCAACAGCCGCCGCCGCGACCACCCCGGCCCCCAGCTTCCACCAAGAGGGCTTGGTCTCTCCGAGATCCCGGACGACAAGCCGGGCCGGCAAAGAGAGGGTCGCCAACGCAAAGAAGGCCAGCGCCTGTATGGTATGCGTGATGTAGAAAAGAACGAGCGCCGTTTGCCGCAGGCCGAAGGCGCCCACCGTCAGCCACCAGGCTAGCGTGCTGGAAGCGGCGAACGTCGCGATCGCCGCGGGGACACCGAAGTAAAAGAGAGCCGCGGCAATCCCGGCGGCCAACAGGAATGTGGTGAGCCGGCCGCCGGGCAAGTTGGATGTTCCAAATTTCTCCAGCAGCACCAGGACCGTCACACCAACTAGAAGATGGAACAGAATGGCGGTCACCGCCGGGACCCCCAAAACCATGGGGCCAATTGCTGCGGCCAACGGCCCGATCGAAAGGAACAGCAACCCCAGCGCTCCCCACATCCCCCAGGTAACGATCGGCAACATCGGGCTCCAGGCCGGCTTGGTCATGTCAACGCGGCTGCGTTTTTCCAGCCCCAGGCGGACAACCCACATGAGAGGAGCCCCCATCATCAGCATCACCGCGCCGATCCCGGCGAACAAAACCGGCACGCCGAACCAACCGGCCAGGAGAAAGAACGGGATCGCCAGAAGAAACCCGCCGATGGAGTACCGCTTGATATCCCGCCAGAAGACTTGCCTTAAGATGCCACCCCAACTCGCGCCATCGGCCCGCCGGGCTGCGATCTCATCCAGCAAGTTTCCGTGCGTTTTTTTCTTGGCTCCAACGCCGTATTCGACCCCGTAGGCCTTATCCACCACGGTCCATGGCCGCCAATCCAGGTGGATCGGCGGGGCGACCAGCGCCCGGCGGAGCGGCCGGTTCACCTGGCCGTAGAGCTCCGCGTTAATGTCCTGGTTGATCCAGAGCCCCTGCACCCGCTTCGGCGTCAGCCGCTTGGCGGAGTCGGCATACACCCGCTGGAAATAATGCTGGATACCCTGGATGGAATTGTCTTCCGTTACCTTGAAAAACCTTTTATCCACTTGAAGATTTTCGCCGTCCTTCCGGACGAAAGCGGCGCCGACCAGGCGCCGCAGTTCCCTGACCTGGTCCCACACCTCCTGTGAAACATCTCCCGGAAGCGTGATCCGTACGTCGTACCAAGTGGGTGTGGCGGACAACGAAGTCAACGCGCCGGCTCCCTGCACTGTGCCGCCGAGCTGTGTGATCCGATCGAAGACGCCGCGGACCTGCGCCAGCCAAGCGGCGTCGGTGAAGCGGGTCCCGGCGAGGATCCGGGCGTCTACCCGGCCGATCTCTTGTTTGGACCGGGTCACCTGCGCCGCGCCGATGATCTTCTCTTGGCTGTAGGTGACCAGCTCCGCCCGGTCGTCGGCCTCGGCCGGCGGCGTCTCCGGCGTTCCGGGGCGAACCGTCTGGCCGTCCTGAGCGTAACGGCGGGAGGGAATAACTAGAACCAACCCCTTTTTGAACAACTCTTTGAACCGATCCACCATGGAGGCCGGTTTATCATTCTCGGTGTTCCTTGGGCTGTCGCCCGAACCGGTCACAACCATCGTCTCCGCGGTCACCGCCCGGGCCTCGGGCCGGCCGGGCGACGGCTCCGGTTTCTCTCCCGGCAGTGTGCCCAGAGAGCGGACACCCTCCGCCATGTTGCTCGCCACCCACTTGACCGCGTACAAGGCTCCGTAGCCGGTCGCCAGATAAATCAAGGTCTCTATCCCGTTCACCAGCAGACGGTGTTGCCAATCCGGCTGGATTCTCGGAGTCGGGTCAATGACCTCCACTTCCCCGTTATCAACGAACCGCCGAAGGGCTTCCTGCCGAGCGTTGTCCTGGGCCCCCTTCGCCGCTTGCATGGCCTGCTGGATTCGCGCGTCGGCATCCGCTCTGGGCTCCGGCCGCGGCGTCAGGTCCACCAGCCCATCCGGCCGCCGGTCTTCCTCGAAGCTCAGGTTTGTCCAAAGGTTGAAGCGGTTCGTGAACCGCTGGCGGTATTCCGCTACGGAAACCACCTGCACCTGGTTGTCCCTGGGGTGATTCGTAATCAGGCTCTCCAGCAGCCGGACCCCCTCGACGCGGGCCATCAGACGCTGCCGCGCCTCCGTGATCATGTCGCCGGCATTCTGCTGGTTGAGACGCTGGGCGTCCGCAGCCGTGTCCGTGATCTGCACCGTCCCACCGTCAATGGAGAGGTTCCTCTCCAAAGGCAGGAGACTCCCCGGCAGCCAGCCATGCACCGACTCGATCACGGAGGAGATTGCCGCAACGCGGAAGGTGAGGATCCCTTTCGGAAGCCCTTTGAGCTCGAAGGCTAGGCGGGTTGTCTCATCCTTGCGAAGGAGCACGACAACCTGGAGGTCTATCCTCTGCTCTGTGTCATGGTGGTAGCCGGTCAGCGTCACTTTGTAGGGGGCATACTCGGTGGTGCCGTGGTGCGTCAGGTTGACGATGACCGGGATCCCCTGCTCCCGGCCCACAAACTGCTCCGGCGGCATGGCCAGCTCCGCCTCGGCGTAGCCCTGGCCGGCATACACCACCGGCAGAGGCCGGATCCGCGCCATCGCCTCCAGGAACAGCTCAACGTCGGTAACGAACCGGGGCTGATGCTGGCTGTCCTGGATCCTCCCCAGCTCCTGCGCCCAAGCACCCACCACGGCCGAGGCGAAGATGTGCCGGGCGTGCGCCGGGTCGGCCAGCGCCGCCGTCAGATCCTCCTGATTGACGGTCCGGGCGTAATCCTTGGCCGCCGCCACCTGGTCGGAGGGGATTCCCTGTTTAACCAAGGCATCCGTGGTGGGGATGCGCGCCCGCTCCTCCAGCGCCTCGCGCGCCGCACCTCCCTCGGCAACCATCGGAAGCTCCACCAACCGCTCCAGCGTTCTCGAGAGGTCCCGCTCCTCCAGAAAAAGGGCTTTGGAAAGCCGGTGGGACACCGGCGGCTTGTCCATCCCCACGGCATCCGCGGCCGCACGGGCTTTCTCAACGACCTGCCGCTCGGGGGTGGGGCGGCCGTCCGCCCCGGACAGCGGCAGCACTTCCGCGTACAGGCTGGCCTCCGTGGAAACCCGCCAGGGATTAGCCGCGTCCGCTGCCGGGCCCGCTACGATGAGCGGCGCGTCAATCCGCTCCACCAGGTTCTTCTCCGCGAGCCGCCTCTGGGCCTGAGAGGTTGGGTTGTAGAGCAGGAAGCCGGTCAGCCCGATGCCGGCCTTCTCGTTGATGTCTAGGATGACGCCCATGATGTCGGCGCCGGTGTTAAGCAGCCGGGGACGCAGCTGCAGGCGCGCCTGCCTCTCCCGTTCTCTCGCCTCCTGGGAATCCGCGATGCTCTGCAGGGCTTCGCCGCCCAGCTCCAGGTAGACGTCCATCCCGTGCCGGTGCGCCAGGTGGTTGATCATCTGAATCTGCCGGATCAACTGGGGCCGCGCATCCAAGAAAAGCATCGCGGCAGGGATGCCCTGATCATTCTGACGCAGGATCTCCCGGGCGTTCTCCTCTAGGTCGGGGATCCGCAGGCTCAAGATGTTGGCGCCGCTGGCCCGCAGGGAGATCAGCTTGTCCTCCAAAGCGCGCGGATCGGACCCCTCCTGCACCAGCACGCGCGCAATGCCCTGCACGAGGCCGCCCAGCGCGATGCCGACCGGGTTGAGTTTTTGGACGCGTTTGGTAACCACCAGATCCTGGCGGCCGGCCTGCATCAGTTGATCTTCGGTCTTGTCCCGGTACCGGGAGTCGCTCGCCAACTCCCGGGCCCATTGATCCAGCTCCCCGGTGCCGCGGGTCAGGCTCCTCTGCATCAGGTAAGGCCAAGCGGAGGCCAGGATAGAGGGGTCCTGGCCGGAGCCGATCCACTCGACTACCTCGTTCTGTTCGTTGACCAGCTTGATGTTATAAAGTGCGGTCCCCGCGCCGGAAGAGGGGATTAGGATGTCCACCGTGGCCTGGTCCTCAAACGCCGGGATGTAGATCTTGCCCCACTCCTCCGTCTGTGTCTCTGAACCGGAGCCCCAATACCCGCTGCCCACCCGGGCCGCCACGTCCAGCCGGACACTCTGCCACGGCCGCATCTGCGGATCCCGCTTGGCCGTAATCCGGAGCGTCAAGGGCTCCGAACCGGAGGGAATAAAGAGGCCCGCGCTGATGCCGGTTACGTTCTCGGTGAGTGGCCGGGCGTTCTTGCCCACGCCGCGCAGGATTTCGACCCCGGTGACCCGAGTCGTCCCGGTGGCCAGCATTTCCCCTTCCACGAGCCGAACGGCCCGCAGGAACATGCTCTCTGTGCCGCCGGGGATCATGTCGAGCTCGAAGATGACGTTGCCGACCATCAGGCGCCTAACCGTCACCCCGGCGCGGTAAGGGGAGGCGGCGCCGAACGGCCCCGTGGAGAGACCCTGCCCGAAACTGCTGACGTTCCTCTGCACCTCGTCCCTGAAACTCCTCGGCACCGGAACCACCGCCCGTTCCCGGATCGGAGTCGTCAGGGGCTCTCCGACAAAGAACTGGCCCAGCGGGCCCAGCGCCTCCACATGCTGCCGGAAAACCGGGTCTTCCAGCAGGCGATCCCGGGAGAGAACCCGAGCGTCCGTCCCCAGCGCCATGGCCCCCTCGACGTTTCCCACATGGAGCACAACGGTCTGAGCCCCCGATTGCCGGACGGCGGAACGCAGAGCATCCTCGGCAGCTTGAGGGTCTTCCTGGAACTCATCATAGAGAGTTTCGGCCGGGGCGCCCGGCATGGCGAGCAGGTTGAAGGCCGCCGCTTTCACGGGGACGCCCATCGCCGCCCCCGCCCAGGTGACCGCCTGCCCCATCTTGTCCGGCTGCTGGTAACCCATCGGCACCAGCTCGATCCGCCGCCGGTTGAACGTCACCCGATGCTCATCCAACGCCTGCTTCAACAGGCGGGTAAAGGTCCACGGGTCTTCGGCCGGGTTAGCGCTGGTCGGCGTGGGGACAAAGGTGTACAGTTTGGACGGCTCGTGCGGCAGGCGCTCCAACACTTCCGTGTGAAACTGGTACCATTGCCAGGCCATCGTGCGCAGGCGCGCTTCGCGGATTCTCATCTCGGCCCGGATCCGGGCGGGGTCCCCCCCCTCCCCTTCCCGCAGTTTCTTCGCCAACTCGTGGAGCTGATCCAGCGTGGTAGTCCACTCCGCCGTGGTCCAGACCTCCAGATCCAGCCAGACCTGGTCCCAGTCCATCAGACGGTAGGAGTTGGCCACCTGCTCAACATGCAAAAGGCCGTCCGCCTTTCCTCGCTCAAGCGTCCAGTCCTTGCCCCCCATCAGGGGAGAGGTCTTGGCCCCCTCGTGCCTCGCGTGCAGAATGTGCGTCGTCACTTCCCTCGCGACCGCCGTGGGGTCAGGGTAGGAGGAGTATCCTGTCCATCGAATGGCTCCATCCATGTTGTAGAGAACCCTTCCGCCCCTCATCCCGCGGAAGAAGGCTTCCCTCTGCGCCCCGGACATCCTCCCGAACATCCACGTATCCCAAAGCGGCACCGCCAGCTCCCGGGCGCCGGTCCGGGGTGCCGTCCAGGAGGTTTGGTCCCTGCTGAAGAAACCGCCGATGGAAGACGCCGTCCTCCCAACCCTGCTCTCCACCTCCTGGTTGACCGAAGGGAAGAACAGCGTCCGGGGGACGACGGTGGCCGTCTGCCGCGCGGTCTCGCGCTCAAAAACGGTGCGGTCTCCCTCCCGGCTGGCGGTCAAGGAAGCGTAAAGCCTCGTCACCGATTGGGGCTCCGAGACAGCGTGGCCGGCGGAAACTCTGAAACTGGCGGACAGCTCGCCGGCCTTGATCGCACGGGAGGGGTTGGCGCTCATATCCAGGGTGTAAACCGGGACATCGAACCTCCCCACCTGGAACGTCTCCGTCTGGACCCCTTCGCCCGGCTGGGCCACCATCACCCGGCTGGGCAATGGCGTCCCGGAGGAAGAATCGGATTCCCCGTTCGGGATAAGGGCCATCACCCCGGTGGTTCCGGCTCCGGCCGCTGCGATCAAGGTCGCGCCCAATGCGGTCTGCTTCATGAAATCCCGGCGCGACTCGCCTTTTGCGGAGAGCTCCTCCGCGCCGGACGCAGTCATCGGAGTCTTGGAAACCGTCGCGGAAGGACGCGCTGCCCAGAAGGTCGCCCCGGCGGCCGCGGTCCCTTCCTCTATACCGGCCTTTGCGCGGGGCCGGATCGTGATTCCGTCCCGAAGGATCTTCGGGATCTCCGGCAGCAGGAAGTTCCGCCCGCCGAGCGCAACAATGAGAGCCGTGGCAACCGGCGTGATCGCGAACAGCGTCGTGAAGAGCGGTGCCACCCGCGTGGAATTGGGAAGCTTTCCGCCGTAGAGCTCCTGCAACCGCTGCATTCCACGCGTCAGCTCTTCGGCCAGCGCCCTGGCTTGCTTGCGCTGCCCTTCGTCCCGCGTCGTTTCGGCGAAGCGCCTAAGGAAATGGATGGTTCCAAACGTCGCCTCCGGGTGGAGCATCTGCGCCCAGAGTTTCCGGCCGGGATCATCGGCCGGCACCAACGCCCGGATGAAACGATCTATGAAGGCCGGATGGAAGAAAGAGTTCCCGGCGACCCGCTCGTCCGGATTGATCCGGTTCGGATCGCCCGGTTTGAGCCGGGTCCTGGCCAACGTGGCCGCCGGCAGCCCCTCCATGTCGCCGATCCGCTGCCGGACAATAAAGTGGCGCTGCACATACTGGATGGACTTCCAGGCCATCTCGGGGTTGTAGGCCAGCAGGATGATCGCCCAGGAGGAATTGTCCACTGCCTTCGAGGGGTTGCGCTGCCACTCTCCCTTCTCACTCTTCTCCATGCCAGTGATGAAATGGTCGCCCTCTTTCTCATCGGTCACCCAGAGTTTGTTGATGTTCTCTGCCAGCCGCCGAAAGACGCCGACCACCGGGTCCAGGTCTTTCCCGGTCAGGCGGCCCCGCGTTCCACCCGGCGCCGCCAGATTCGCGGCGACCGCGTTGATTAGCGTGGACATCGCGTCCGCTACATTATGTTCGGCGGAGATATCCTCCAGTATCCGGTTGGGATTTCCGCGGTAGATCCGGTAGCCCATCTCATCCAGATATTCTCGGTCATCAATTTCGTAGGCGCGCCGGGTCCGCGGGTTGATCCGTCCGGCGTCGGTGGTGTAGCGCCCTCCCTGGATCAATCCAAAACGCAGGTCCTTTTCATCGCGGACCTGCAGGTCATCCAACACCCGCCGCCGCAGGCCGTTCACCCATTCCAACTGGTCCCAAGCATTTCCGCCCAGCTCCCGGATTGTCGAGTAAAGCGTGTCGGTCACCCAGAGGTTGTTCCCGGTGGGAGCGACCGGGTGGATGAAGTTGTCCCCGTTCGTGTTGTAGGAGAAGTGGTAGCCGCCCTCAAAACCAAGCGCCTGCTCCGTCTTGCCCAGCTTGATCAGCGCGTTCATCAGGCGCATCGCTTCCCTCCGCGTTTCGGCCGCCGCCTCCTTCCTGCCGGCCGCGGCCTCGCTGCGGTAAATCTCGACCAGAGCCTGAAGGATCAGCGCGTTGCCGTAGGGCCAGAAACGGCCGAACTGGGTCAGCGGCCTGTCCCGGTCGCCCGGCTCAAACTCCGTGTAAAGATCGTTAAAATCGAATCCAGTGAAATCCTCCCCGGTCAGCGCCCGGTACCGTTTGCGGACCTCCGCCATCCGATCCTCGATGAGGTTGGCCGGCATCACCGGCTTGGTGCCCGTGATCCGCCGGGCATTCAGGAACTGCCTGAACACTGTGCGTACGCGCTCAGGCAGTTCCTGTGAGGCAGCCTCCTCCGGAGTGAGTGAAATTCCAATGAGCGATGCGACAAAAGCGGCTGCAGTCATCTGACCAAACTGGCGGCGGGTTAGGCCGGCGGAGAGATCGGTACCCGGTACGGGAGTTTTGAGGGCATCCTCCAAACCGGCCTTGAGAGGGGGTGTTTGATCCGCCTGTTCCCCGCGCAGGTGCTCTTTCTCAACGACGGCGGGCGGCTGCTGGGCGTACCCGGCGGGAAGAACAGAAGTGAATGTGAAGGCGAAAACCGTGATGGCCGCGATGGTCTTGAGGACCGGCATAAAACGGGGTGTATAGGAAGGGAGCAAAACCCCTTCCGTCGGAGTTTGATCCTGCGTTGTCCGTTCCACCGGGCTGTCTGCCATTTTCCCTCTTGATGCTCGGCAGCCCAGCCGCCCCGGAGGGGCCTGAAGCTTTGCGTCCCCGCCTTGCGGCGGGTTTGCCTTTATCGAGGTGTAAAAAAAGTCCTAAAATACAAACTCGGCTGACCTTAAGAGATGTCAGCCTTCACTAGCAAGTATACTATCCCTCCGCCCGGTTTACCGAAATCTTTGTAAATATGTATTAACATTAACATCTTAGGCCTGGATCCGAAGGTTCAAAGTGCCATCCATCTCTTTGTCGATGGTCAGCGTGTAAATACCGTTGGAAGCGATGTCGGGTGTCCTCAACAGCGCGGCTGCCACCTCCGGCGTGAAGCGGATGGCGGTTTGAGCGTCAACCAGGAACGCGGGGGGATGCCGGTCCGGCAGGAGGTAAGCCGCCTGCTCCTCGGAGAGGAACATCCCGTCCAGGATCGCAATTCTCTGCACGCCTTCTTCCGCTTTGAACCCTTCGAGCTGGCCGGTCGCCTGCTCCATGTTTGTGGAGATGGGCCTCCAGATAACGCCGGGGATGTTTCCGAAATTCCGCTGAACAGAAAAGAGGAGGTGGTCGTGCACGGCAATCTCCAGGGGTTGCTGGAGAACGGCCGCTTTTTCGGCGAGAGCCCGCAGCGCTTCCGACGCGTTCCGGACAGCCGTGGCGTTGGGGTACCTGGCCGCGACATTCCGGAGCGCCCGCTCCAACGCGGGACGGTTCCCCATGACCGCTTCGGGGAGAGCCCCTTCCGCTTGCGCCCAGCGCCGTACCTGCTTGGCGGCACTGATGATCCGGACACTGTTGTCTTTGGAGATGGACAACCCCAGCAAATCCAAAACGCGCGCGGTATTTTCCGGGGTCGGCGCGCGGAGGTCTTCTTCCTCCACCCCGGCGTTCGGCGCCGGAGGAGCGCCCCTCACCGCGCGCAGTCTGGCCTGGAAGAAACGGTCGATGTCCGCTACGGCGGCGTCATGCACCACCACAGGGAGCCTGAAGCGCATAGGCGGGTCCAGCTCTCCCCGCTGATTGAGCCAGCCGACGGCGTAGAGCGCAACCCAGTACACCCAGTCGGTCCGTTGATCCTGCTGAATCAACGGGTCCAGGTTCCGCCCCCGTTCCCGGACCATCCGGATGAAACCGTCCATGTCCGTCCCAGAAAGAGACCTCCAGATGGATTCGTCCAATTCGGACGCGCTTCCGGACAGGCCCCCGCGCCGCACGTAAGCGGTCAGCGCATCCCGGATAATATGAGAAAGGAAAACTCTCCGCGCGTCAGCCGGCGGGGCATCCACCCGCCCCGGGGCCAACAGCGCCCGGTGAGGCTCCAATTCCACTTCGAAACGGAGAGGGGTTTCCTGCACCGCGAATACCGTCGGCTCCACTCCCTCCAGGGCTCGAGTGAACGTCTCCCGGTTCCATGCCGGGATGTGGGCCACCAGGGTCGGCGTAGAGTCGGCCGCCCGCCGATCCCGAATGAGATCCGCGTACGCTTGTTCGCGCGCAAGGTCCGCTTGTCCGGAGAAGCGGCGGAAATCGCCCAGAAAGCGGAAATAGTCCCGTTCATTCCCGTCCCGGAACAAGACCTCAAAGGCTTTCCGACGGGAAACCTCGGCCCGGAGATGGTAGAGGAAAGCAAGCAGCGGAGGACGTCCATAGAGAACCGAAACCTGAGGGCGATGGGAAAGATAGAGGTCCACTTCCCAGGTGGGATTGGATTGCATCTCATCCAAACTTTCCGCCAGCCCGGGATCCGCTCGGTAACGGGAGATGATTTCTTCCCTGCGGGTGAAGTGGTCCTGCAGCAGCCCCTTCAAAGCGGCTCCCATCGGCCTGGCTTCGAACGCCGCTTCTCCCCGGGTCCGAAGCACCTGAATCAGATTGTCCAGATCTTCCGGAGTCAGGGTCTGCGCCACATCGAGCCGCGCGGAGCGGATAACCGCGCTGTCGGGGAAACCATTCTCGGTGACGTAGAGCACGCTCCGATGCCCTTCCACGGACCTGAGCCGGTCCAGGACGGAACGCACCCCGTTGGAATCGTTTTCGGGGGAGAAGACCAGGATCGTGCCGCGCGGAGGAACATCTCCTTCCGGCAATGGTTGATTGTCTCCGCCGAAATAACGATAGGCCACATAGCCCACCCCCAGCGCGACCGCTCCCCAGATGAATTTCCTCCGAGTCCAGAACCCTTGCTTCTGTGGAGCGGGCGAGGATGCCGGTACCGCACTCGAAGGGTTGGGCGCAGGAGTAGCGGCATCGGGCTTGGGTAGGGGGGGCTCCTCGGCGCCGGCCCTCAACCGCTGCTCTATGCCGGCCTTCACGGCAGGCGCTTCGATCCCCATGCCCCGCAGAGCATAAGCCGGAGGCACAGAAGTGCAGAGGAAGGCCATAGCCGTGAGGACTGCGATGCTTTTTATATTCCGCGCTTTAGAGTTCATGAGTTGGCTAAGAAAGTCCTCAAAGACAAACTCGGCCGACAGTCCTTCTATCAGCCTTCAATCAAAGTATACTGTCTGTTCCGCCCTATTGTCGAAATAATTACACCTATGTATCACCACTAACAGTCCAGATTAAGCCCCTTCGCCCAGATCCCTACCGGAGCGGAAGGCCGCGGCCAGTCCGGCGATTACCTCGTCCATCTCCTTCTTCGGCAAGCCCAAGGCCACGCTTATTTGGTGGAGGAACTCTTCCAATCCGCCCACCGACGCGACCACCGTCACCACGGAGCGGCCCTGCAGCGCCACCCTTAACCGCTCGACAAACGGATCGGTTTTCTCCACGCCCACGATCTGCACCGTCGCTCCCAATGGGATCGTCCCGGGCAGATCCCGTTCTTCCTTAACAAATCTCAATAACCGATTCCTCTCCTTCAACCCGGAAGCAGCCAGAGCCTGGCCGGTCCCCACTAATCGGACCTGCGACGCCGCCTCGGCGGGAAGGGCCGCTAAGACCGCCAGCGCCTCCACCCCGATCTGGTCCAACGCCGAAGCAGGAATCACCACGACTGACCGGTCTTGAACCTGAACCTGCCGCCGGAGCGCCGCTTGCCATTGCACGATCTCAATGTGCGCGGCGGCTGCCTGCCCGATCCTGCGCGCTAAGGCTGAAACCGGCATCTCAGTGGGATTCAAGCTGACACTCAACGCTTTGCGTAACAAATCCACCGTGTGCGTCCCCTCCAACCGGTTCATGGGACCGACTATAATGACCTTGCCACCCATCTTCCGAACCGTCTCTTCAAGACCCGACCCGGCCAACAGTTCCTTGGCAAGCTCCGTGGTGCCACCCTCTTGAGCCATCATGCGGGCAGCCGGTATGCGGATCTCCACGCTCTGTTCATCGCTGACATGTTCTTCCTCCGCCCCAGCGTTGACCAGGCGCCTCACCAGCGCCTGCACCACCAGTTCCTTCTCCTCTAACCCACCGGCAGCCAAACGGCCTTTGGGATCCTGGATCTCCATACCCAACAGCGTGAATTCAACTCCATTCGGGACCGATTTGAGCCCCATCGGCTTCATACCGCGGCTCAATTCCAGGAAATCGGCCTGCTTCTGCCGCAAGGCCGCCCGGAGCATCGGATCCAGCCACCGGCGAGGCAGCACCCCGGCGTTGAGTGGGCGCAGTCCTTTGATCAGGGTAGCCTGACGTACTTGCCCCCCCAACTCGAACTGACCCACCACATCCACCCCAAACAAACCATTCGCGGATGGGCCGCCCACCAGCTGGAGATGAAGCCCCAGCGGCTCCATCTCCTCCGCCAGCAAATCAATGCCCTTCTCGCAATCCCATGCTTTGTCCTCTCCAAACCCGGGGGAAGAATTCAAGAAGATCCTTCGCTTCCCATCCGCTTCTTCCGCGCCCGCGCGCAGGGAGATCCCGGCCGCGTCGAATCTTTTTTCCCATCCGTAATTTTCCGAAAACAGCTCCTGCGCCGCCGCCAGGGTCTGCTCGATGGCTTCCTCCAGACCCGCGCGCGAAGTGTCCAGTTTGCCGTCCGGCCCCAAATACGGAGTCAGGTAGGTCCCGATCAATTTCCGCAGAGCGCTGCGCATCCAGCCGGCTTCCTCTTGCTCGCTGCCGGCCATCTCCTCAGAGCCGGCCACCATCCCCTCAGTCATGCCGACCAGCTTATGTTTCTCCACCAAATCCGGAAGATCCGCCTCCAGCAGTCGATCAATCGAACCGGAATAGCTGAGCACGTCTGAGGTGAAAGCTTGGCTATTTTCCTCCAACCCGGCGCTCTTGGCCCTTGCCATCATGGCGCCCCAGCCAAATTCAGCTGACATGTCAACGTACGCGCCGAGCGCCGGATTATGATCTTTGACGTTCAGCTGCCTCAGCTCGGCCGCCAGCATCCCCAACTCACGGGTGATGGAAAGCACACGCCCCGTTCTCTGGAATATCTCCTCCAATCCAGCTCGGAGATGCGCCACCGCCAACCGACTCTTCGCCGCGTCTTCCCGTTCCAGCGGCGTCCGCTTCCTCTTGCGGCCGGCCAAATCCCTCTTCTCCGGCTCCAACCCTTGATGGTGATCCACTTCCTGCACCGCGACCGGCAGCTGACCCACGTTGGCCGGGATGACCACGTTCGCGTTCGCCGACTCCACCGTCAAGGTCAGCGGGATCAGCCCCAGCATCGCTGCCCCAAACCATCGTCTCAAAGAGCCCGCAGAGGGGACAGACGCCGGCGTTGTCATCGCCGGCGCGATCACCGCTCCGGGGGTGACTGCCCCACTGCGGATAAGTTCCTTGGTGAAGACCGCTTGGCCCTTGACGCCGATCTGCATCAGGCGAGCCATCGGCAGCGCGGAGGCATTGATCTGAGCGGCCAGACGGCTTTCCATCAGGACCACCCCGGAGGTGTGCTCCTCGTAGATGGGCCTCGGGACCTCCACCCAATCGCCGCTCACTTCGCGCACCGTCACGCGATCGGCGGCCACCTTCTTCGTCATGACCGCGTGGTTGTAAGCGCCCTCTTCGGAAACCCCGCGCGCGTGCGCGATCATGGGCCCGTTCACCTTCTCCAGGGCGGCCGTCCCGGCCTCCACGCCAGTCAGATCATAACCGTAGAGATCCTTGACCACCGGCACCGCCAGTCCAAGCGGGACAGCCACCGGCGGATGGCTGTAGAACAGCCGGAACAGGAGCTGGTCGCCGGTCATGCCGTCCGGCGTGGAAAGCAGCATCTGCACGGCCACCGACCGGGCGACGCGGCCGAACTCCCCGGCGTCCATCGCGCGTCCTTCCTTCTCTTCCACCCAGTGCTGGACCGACTCCATGCAGCAGTTCGCGCTGGCCACCGTGCGCGGATCAGTGAGGATCATGAGCGGCTGGCCGAGATCCTTCTCCTTCAGCCCACCCTTCGCGGCGCGAATCTCCGGCAGCCTTTGGGCGAATGCCTGCACCAGCGTCCGGGCGACGTCCCGCGCGCGGCCGGCCGGCAGCCGGTCCAGCATCGGAGCCGCCAGGCGTTGGACCGATTCCTCCAAACCGGAGGTTTCTTCGCTCTTCCATGGCTTCCCATGAACCGGCCCGGGCTTGGATGGGGTCAACAGCACCCCTCCTTCGGAAACCGTTTCCCGCTGGTGCTGCTTCTCTGCCGGCGCGGCGGGGGCTTCCGTGGCGAAACCGGTCAGCCCTTCCGTGAAGAAGGACTGGGCGTAGCTGAGATTGGCCGACGTCTGCAGGTTCTTTTCTATCCTTTCTTGCGCGAGAAGGATGTTGTTCTCCTTGTCTTGGAGTGCCTGCCGGAGACCCAGCCCCTGCGATTCCAATGATCCTTCCAGCTCGGAGGCGGAGATCGCCATGCGAGTGAAGGCCAGCGCGTATCCCTTGTTCGCCCGGCTTGGATTCGGATCGCTCAGGGTGTTCCGCCAATGGACCAGCAGGTTAGCGATCTCCACGCTGGGATGCGAGGTCTTGACCAAACGGGCCGTCTTGGCCGACATCTCCAGGAGGGCGCCCGGCACATGATCGGCCTCCTTCGGCCAGGAGGAGGGATTCTTCAGGTCCAGCTTTTGCTGGTTCAGGAAACTGCCGGCGAAACCGTTGGGCCGCGTCATCACGCGAATCGTCCGGGCCGTCTCATCTTCGCCCGACCGGCCGGACGTCTTAGTTCTCAAGTAATCCTTCAGGTGGTGAACCTCCTCCGTGTCTTCCCCCTCCTCAAGGATCTGCTCAATAACCGCCTTCCGGGACTCCAGGTTCAGCGACCCCAGGCCGGCCTGCACGGCGGCAGCCCAGTTGCGCACCTGCGCGGCAGATCCTTTCATTCCCTCCGGCAGAGTGGAGATGATCGCCTCCGCAACCGTTCCAAACTCCTCTTTATCCGCCAGTCTGGTCAGCAGATCCGCCCGTTCTGAGCGGAATTTTCTGCCGGATTCCGCCTTGTTGAGCACAGCGTTGTCCCTGATCTGCCTGGACTGTGCGTTCGCCGCGGGGAAATCGCGGTCGATCTTCACCACGTAGCCGGTCTGGCCCTCCACCTCGATCGGCTCAAAACCGCCCTCCTTCTGGATCCAACCGCCCGACATCCCGTCCGGCTCGACCCCCAGGAAGATCCCATAGTGGTGTGCGAACACCTGCTTCAACCCGTTCAGGTAGTCCGAAAGCTGGTCGAACGTCATGCTATCCCAGGTGGGCGGCGGAACGATCCGGGCATCCGTTGGCGCGGACACCGTCTTTTGATGCAGCGCCTCGATGATCTCGCGGATCTCCCGGACAACCCCGGGATCCATCGGCTGAGCGACGGCGCGGACAACGCCTTGAGTCCGGGCCTGCCTCTGAACATCAGCTCGTGCCTTCTCCACGGCCAAGGCCAGCGGCGACCCCACCGCTGAATCCACCGTTCCGTCGGACAAAGCCTGCCGCCACAGCGCCTGCCAATCGGCGTCGGTGTTGATGTTCTGGGCGATGGCTGCCTGGGCGAGCTCCCGCAGGGCCTTCTCAAAGGAGGGAGCGTTCTCCAACTGTTTCAGCATTTTCTCCCATCCGCCGGCCGCCTCTGCCATGAGCGTCAAGGCGATCTCCATGGCCACGAGGTATGTCCTGGCCTCACCGACCACGTGTTCCTGAACCGTCCGCAAGGCACCGATGATCTCCAGGCTGGGCAAATTCTGAGAGTCGCCCGCGGCGATGGTGAAGAGCGATGCTTCCATCTCCACCGGCATGTTCTGGGCCCTGGCCACCAACTCTTCAAAGGCCTTATCGGCGTTGGCTGCCCCGTACATCTTCATCACGAGCTTGGCCAGCGGCGTGGGATTTCCGGAGGGATCGGTCCGTTTGAACCTCAACAGCGGCTTGTCGAGACCGGCGTCGGCCATCCTCCGCTCCCACATCTCCTGATGGGTGTGCACGAACTCCTCCAGCGCGCGCCGGGCCTGGAAGGCGGCTTCCGATTCCTCCGGCGACTGGCTCGTCAGCTCTGAGCGGGAGATGAGCAACTCCAAGAGCCTATGGAGAGGCTGAGCGCTCTCCCCCGGCCGGGAAACATGGGTGATCTCCGTCCACAGTTCAGGCGCTTTTTCCCGGATGGTCGTCAGCAGTTCCTGGGACTCCTTCTCGTCCAGCATCAGGAACCGGGTATTGGAGGCCATCCCGATCGAAGCGGGCAGGAGAGCCCATGCAATCCCCTCGTGGGCCTGCGCGGTGGATCGCCCGTAGGTGCCGAACTCCTCCGACAGAAGGAATTCCCGGACCTCTTCCACGCCGATCTTGTAGCGGAGCATCACCGGCGCCGGAGCAGCCACAAACTTCCCGTCCTGCATCATCTGCAGCAACCCCTCCGGGGCCAGCACTTCCCGCAAGGCACGAGCAACACCAAGAACCTCGGCATAGACCAACGGTTTCTGTTTCTCAGAAAGCCTCTGCGCCCACGCCAGGAGCCGGGAAGCTTCCTCAAACGTCTCCGACGTCGCAAAACGCAGAGCGCCCTTGACCAGACCTTGCAAAGAGTCCTGAAACGCCGAAGGCACGGCCGGGGCCTGTTGGAAAACCGCGTGGTACCGCTCACTCACCAGCTTCTCCGTCTGCTGCTTGTCCAATCCCTGCTCCTTCGCGTCCTTTCCGGCCTGTTCGGCAGCCGCCTGCGCCTGCAGATAAACGGACTTCATATATCCTTCGAACCCGCGCAACACGGGAGCCGCTTCATCCCTCAAGAATTGGCGGACGGCCAGGCGCCTGTGGTGGGCTTGGGTCATATCCAGGGAGGCGGGGGCCAACTCCCAGGCATGGGCCACCTGGCTCTGCTCCCGGTAGGCGGCGAAGGCCGCGTTCAGGTAATTCGCCACCGAGGGATCTTGGCTCCCCAGGATTTTCCGGGCCTCCTCCTGTTTCCCTTGAAGGTCCAGCAGGATCACCTGCTCCAGCAGGTGCTGGAAGGTCTGATCCTCTTTCTTGGCTTTGGCAATCGCAAACGTGGCGGCGAATTTCGCCGTGCCCTTCAGGTCCGCGTCGAAGACCCGCTTCAGGTTGTCATCGCTGGGCCGCTTCAAACCGCTCGTCTCCATCACCGACTCCGCCAGCTTATCGGCCGTGCCGTGCTCCCGGGCCATCCCCTCAAGGACCAGCCGGCGGGCGGACAGCAGAACCTGCCGGAAGCTCTGGCTGGATTCCGTCTTGAAGAGCCCGCGCGCGCGTGCGGAAGTTTCCACGCGATCCAAGGCCTCGTTGAGTTTTCCGATGGTCTGCGCGGCCGGCAGGCTCCGGTTTGCCAGGATCCCTTCAAGGGAGCGCCGCGGCGGCGCCTTTTCAAGATCCGACACGCCGAACTCCTGCAGGACAGCGATGAAGGCGTCCCGGACCTCTTTCCGGTCCGTCTGCCGGTAAGTCTCAGGGCTCAACTGGTAAGCGGCGGCGCGGAGATTTTCCCAGGCGCTAAAGGAGTGCGTGCGCTGGTTCCAGCCGTCCTGTCCCGCCGCCAAGGCCTCCTCGTACGCCAGCAGGGCAACCTCCGTCTTTCCCTCCTGCAAAGCGGCATCTCCCCGCATCTGAGCCGCGGCGGTCTTGGCCCAAACCTCGGCATCCGGAACACCCAAGCTTTCGGCGACTCCCTTCAGCCACCGCGTCAGCGGCGCGCGGTAAGCCAGCAGATTGCGCGAGGAAACCGCTGCCGTGTCCCCCGCGACGGCTTTCAGCCCCTCCGCCGCCAGGTCCTGCAGGAAAGAGGGGTTCAGCTGGGAGACCGCGATCAACGGGTCGGCCTGCAAGGCCGCCGTCACCTGCCGGATCACACTCTGTTCGTCCACAGCATGAGAATCTCCCCCTTCCAGAATCGGCTGCAGCCGCGCCACCAGCGCCTTGGGCATCCCCACCTGCCACCCGTCGCCGGGAGCCTGACCCGCCTGCCGGACGATCTCCTGGGCCCGCTGCTCCAATTCCTTGCGCCCGCTACCCACTTGCTTGAGGATCCGGATCGCCCGGTCATCAGCCGCCGGGAAAACCATCTGAAGCGCCTGCGTCACGGCCGAATCGAGATCGGCGCTGGACGCGCCCCATCTCTGGGCCAACTCCGTCGCCGTTTCCACGATCTCCATCGGGGTGAGAACCTCCCGGACCGGCCGGCCGCTCTTCATGGACTCTTCCTGAGCCGCGTCCAGCTTCGCCCGGAGAGCTTGCGCGACCTGCCGCATCCGGCCGCTGTCGGGCAGCAACCCCCGCAACGGAAACGGCTCCTCCCCAGTCTCCTTTCTGTTCTCAGCCGCATTGAAGGCCGCCTGGGGACCGGACAGGGCTCTCACCAGATGGCGGCCCGTCACCTGGTCGTAACCGAACGGAAGCTCCAGTAAACTCTTCGCGACTTGATCCACTGTCTGGTTCTCGGCGCCGGCTGCGCCGGGCAGCAGCAGCCTCAGGAGGACAGGGCGAGCCCGGTCCGGGTTGCCGAACCTTTCCGCCAGCCGGACGATCGCCGTCACACCGGCCTCCCGTTTCACCTTGAAATGCTCTGCCTCCTCGAAAACCGGCCGGGCTTGCTCTTTCAGCTCCTTTTCGCGCTGCATCCAAGAGATCGGCGGCGCCGACTGATAGTCGACCCGATAAGTCTGCATCCGGTTGTCCATCTCCTGGATCCGCTCCTCCATGACGCTGGCGCGGGCCGCCGTCCGAACCTCCTCGGGCAATCCAAGCGCCAGGCTCAGGAGGGCCAGCGGAGCAGACTGGGAGACGTCCATCACCGACTCACCGATCCGGGCCTCCTCCAAAAGCCGGTGCATGCCGGCCAAGTCGATGGAGAAGCTTCTGCCGGGCATCTCTTGGATCAGCTGAGCGGCCTCGCCCAGCCGCAGGAAGCCCTGGGCCATGTGGTTGTCGTCGTAGAAGTGGCTGCGGAACGCCGAGCGGGCCCAGTCCAGAACCATCGCCCGCTGAGTCAAGTCGGCGTCAGCCAAGGAACCACCGGCCGGGATCTGCGGGAAGCCCTCCGATCCGCTGAAGTGGCCAAGCCAAGCGGAGGTCAGGGCCCAATCTCTCTGATCAATGAACCCGGTATTCAAAGCAAACTGGAGGAACTCCATGCCGGCGTGGGTGAGGTTGCCGTTTGAGTCGGCGTACTGCTGCGCCGCCAGCCAGCGGGTAAAGCCGGAGCGGTCGGCCAAGGACATGGCCAAAGGCGCGTCGGCCGGGAGCTGGGCGCTTACGAATTCGGCCAAATCAGCGACCGTCCGGACCACGGCGCGGCTCTCCCTATGCCGCAGGGTGACCGATTCCCCGCTGACGGTCCGGGCGGAAGAGCCGGGCATCACGTCGGAAGCCAACCCCCTCACCACGCGCGCCACCTGTTCCGCCGTGCGGGCCGTGGAGAAGGATCCTTGGGTGTCCGCCGGCAGAGAGCGGTACCGGTTCAGGACGTCGAAGATCTCGCGGCTCTGAGCCGCGGCCCACTCCCTCAGTCCCCGGCTTGTCCCGGCGGAGTAATCGGTTTCCTCGCCCGCGACGCGGGTCGTCAACCGGTAATACCACCTCTCGGCGGAGCGGGCCGCGTGATCAAAGGCCTGCTCCACCAGCTCGGCGGGAGTCAGCATCCTCACGCTACCGTCCGGCAATCTCTCCTGATAGATCAGGGCGAACTCCCCCTGCCCCTCTCCGATGGCCTCCATCAGCCTCTGGAGGGCGCGCCCGTCGGCGCTGCCGGCCCCCACCTTGATCAGCTTGACGTTCAGCCGCTCAATGAGGTAGCTGGAATGGACCGCCTCGTTGACGGTGAAGAGGACCGCTCGAGAGCGCTCGAAGCGTCCTTCAAAGACGCTGTTCAATTGGAGCTGCTCCACCGGGGTCAACAGCTGCTCCACCGGGGTCAACCGGCCGCCGCTCCTGAGCCGGCTCAGGAGCTCTGAAGTTCCCTTCGGCGCCCCCTCGAGAGCATTCTCCAGCTGGGAGGTCCTTTCCAAGATGTCGGCCACCGTGCGCACATAGCCCAGCGATTCCGCCATCCGGTCCGTCCGGAACCCGATGAACCGCTCGGTGGGAGCTCCTTCTCGCCCGGTCCGGCCCAGGCCCTGCAAGAGGCCGTCCGTGCTCCACTCCTCTACATTCAACAGGTACTCCCGGACCCGGCCTCTGTAATCAATCCCCCGGAAGGCCTTCTCCGAGGCAATCACGATCAGGCGGTCTTCCGCGATCCGTTCGGCGACCCGGTCGATCCCGCGCGAACCCTCGGAAGCGGCGTCCGACCGCAAGAGGCGGATCGAATCGCTGAACTGCCTCATCCGCTCGCCGGTGATCCCCCGGGCCCGGCCCTCAGCCAGGATCGCCCCTTGGATCTGGACCAGTTCTCCATCGGTCACACGCGGCCCTCCGATCAGGTAACCGCGCGAATCGGCCCGCCCCTCCCCGACGGCCAGCCAATGCTCCACCAGATTTCTGGCGATCCACTCCGGGGTCATCTTGTCGGCCACCCATTCGTTGCGCGCGCCGGCCTTCCATTCTTTCGGATCGAGGTACATCCTCAAGGTGGTGACGTTTTTAAGATCCGTATGCGCCTCCATCCCGCCGATCACCCTCGCTAAAGTTATGGCACTCTCCAACGTGCCGGAGCCGCCGAAACGGCGGACCCCGGTCCGCATCCTCATGATATCGGCAAGGGAAGCCTCCCGGGCGGAACGGGTGACCGGGATCACATTCTCCGGAACCGACCGCAAGGCGCGCCCCGCCTCGTTCGTCCCGGGCAATCTTCCCTCCCGGGCCAACTGCTGGGCCTCTTCCCGAGGCGTGCCGTCCCTGACGGCGGAGTCCACCAACCGGCGGTTGTGCTCAAGAGATTCCACAACGTTGTAGAAATCATGGGAATCCCTGGCGCTCTCCTCCGGCCCGGTCCTGTAATTGCCCGGGACCGGGCGGCCGCGGTTTGCCCCGGTGGTCCCGTACATGGTCTCGTTTGCCCGCGCGCGGAACAGCGCCCGGAAAGCCCCCTGGAGATTGGAAGTGCTGAGCGTCCGGCCCACCCGCCTGTTGATCTCCTCAACGACCCCGTCGCCGAAGAGGATCTGGTCGTCCCTCGTGCGGCCGATCTCTCCCGGATTCACCTCCTCGTTCGGCAGGAGGCGGTCCCGCATCCGCGCATCGCCGTCTCTCAAGAGGCCCATCTCGGTCACGGCGCCGTGCAGGCGGCGGCCCAGCTCCACCAGAAACGGACTCGCCGTTTCCGGCTTGCCTATGATGAATTTGTTCGTGGTGAGCAGGATGGAGTCCACCTCATCTATCCCTTCCACCCGGATCCCATCCAGCGCCCTGAGCAGATCCGGCTCTCCCCTGGCGGCCAGATCCCACGCGGTATGCCTCAGGTGCCCGAGGGTCGCCAGGTCGAGGACCACCACCTTGTTGGGGTCCCTCAGGTCCCGGATCAGCTCGGTGAGGTCGGCGCGCAGAGCACCGTTCGCGTCTGTGGCCCTCTCCCTCCCATTGACGTACTCAAACCCGAGGGCCCTGGCCACTTGGTATTCCATCCTGTCTCGACCGGTGAAGCGGGTGATGAGGGTCTCCTGGTTGACCAGCATAGATCCTCTGAAATCCTTGCCCATCTGCATCCGCTTAATGCCGAAAACGAAGGTGTAGGACAGCGTCTTTCCGCCGCCGGTGCTCAAGGCAAAGATCACGTTCCTTCCCAAAGAGAGCGCAACCATATCTCTCTGCCCGTCCCGGAACCCGTCCACACCGCCGATCCTCCCCCTAAAGATCAGCGTCTCGGCGAACAAGAGCCCGATCTCATTGGAAACCCCTTTCGGATCCACCTTCGTCCACTCTTGGGCAAACCGCTCGGTCACGCTTTCCCCTCGTCTCATCATCTGCTGGACGCCGGGATCGGCAAAAAAGGCTTCCATGAAGGTGGACGGTTGGAGTAGATCGCTTAAAGTGGTGAAATCCTCGCGGTTCTGAAGCGGCTTGCGGAGACCGGCCAGGAGATCCTGGAAAGCTTTGGGGGACCGGGTAATTTCACGGCCGAGGCGCTCGGCCGATTCCAGCGGGGAGCCGCGCACGCCGTCCGCCCGCCGGCTTCCGGTTGACCGGGCGAGAGCGTCCGCCGCTTCCCCGCCGGTCAGCATCGCCAGCTTTGCCAGCGCCGTCCCGAGGGTAGCGGTGTCGGTTCGGCCCCAGGCGTCCCTCGCGTCCGCCGTGATCCGGGAGATCATCTCATTCTCAGCCGCCACCCGCGCATCCCGGCCCGTGGATCTGTCGCCGCTCTGCCGGAGGGTGACGAGCAGTTCGAAGCGGGCGTTGTCGGATCCACCGGACTCGAGTCCCTCCCGCACCATCCGGTCCAGCGCCGCGTCGAACTGCCGGGAAAGATCGCTCACCGGCTTGCTGAAGCCCAGCAGTGCCCCCAGGTCGATCATCCCGGCCCGCCGGCCCGCTGCTCCCGGCCCGGCCGCCGCGTCGAGCCCCGGGGCGGCGGCACGCGCCATCAAGCCGAGGCTGGCGATCAGGGCCCGTTCTTCTCCCGTGAGCTGTTTCCCGATGTCCGAATTTGCCAGATCGGCCAGCCGCTGCTGGAGCTGGTGGTACACCGGCTTGGTGGAGTCCACGGCCCCTTTACCCATCAGCCGGCCGATGGCGTTGGCGGCGATCTCGATCTGCTGCTGATTCAACTGCTTCGCCTGGCCATCGGTGATCCACCCGTCCTTGTGCAAGGCATCGGTCATCTTCATCAGATCGCGGTGCCCTCTCAGGGCGACGACGAGGGCCTGCATTTGCTGGGTCGTCCAGGTGGAGGCATCCCCCGTCATCCGGTTGAAGAAGCCGGACCCGAGCTGGGTCCCGATGGAGCCGAGCATGCCGGCCATCAGCTCCTGGGCCTGCGCCAGCTGTTTTCCATTCATGCCGCCGCTGTCTTTGAGCATCTGGAAGGCGTCCCGCGCGGCATAGACCACCTCCCTCTGCGCGGCATTGTGGCTGGTCAGCTCCTCGGCGTTCAAGCCGGTGAGATCCATCGTGGCGGACATCCGGCTGATCTGCTGGGTGTACTGCCGGTACACGTCCAGCGCCTGCCGGGCCAGATCCTTGGCGATCGCTTTGCGCTCGCTGCTGCCCAGATTTTTGTTGGCCACGTCCTGCACGCTGGTCACCATCTCAAGGAAACCGGCCGTCGCCGCCGAGAGCCCCTGCTGGGCCATGGATCTCTGCGCGGCGGTGGCGGTCGGATCAGCCATGATCTTCCCGGCCAGCGCGGCGTACTCGCCCAACTGGGCTTGGAGCGTCTTAGCAGAATCCCGGATAAACTGGGCGATCTGTTGAGGCGCCACGCCGGCCTTGGCCAGGTTGCCCGTCACTTGGGCCATCAGCTGGGTGAGATTGCGGTAGGTCTGCCCCATCCCCTGCACGAGCCGGGCGGCGCTGCCGTCTATCTTCACGTTCTGCCCGACGGACCGGAGCAGGTTGCCGAACAACTCCGCCGCGGTGTTGAACAGGCCGGTCGCCATCTGACGGTAGGCCTCGATCGCTTTCGGGCCGGCGGCCTTCACCCGGGCCGGGTCAATGGAGTTGAGCGCCTCGCGGGCGAACTGGACGAAGCCGTTGACCGCTTGGTTCGCGGTCTCGGCCGCCTGCCGGGCGCCCTCGGAGTGTTTGCCGGACTTGCCGATCGCGTCAATTAAGGCTTGGGCCGAACTCCCCATTTCGCCCGAGAGGGCTCTGACCAGCGCGATCTGCCCCTCCACAGAGAGGGTCCCCGCGGAAGAGCGGATCATGGTGATCGCCGCCTCCATCGTCATCTCCCGGGTGGAGCGGGGCCCCGGTTGGGTCGCCTCGCCCACCCGCGTGAAGTCCGACTCGCCCCGTCTCTGCGTCTCCGCCTCCGCGGATCTGAGGCCCGTGGTGTCTTCCTTCACCTCGAGACGAAGGGTGATCTCCCGGCCGTTTCTCGCCTCCAGGTTGTTCCGCTGACTGCGCGGGAGGCCGTTGTCCCGGATCTCCCGCAGGGTGCCGAGGTTCTGCTCGCCGCCGCCCTTCCCCCGCACGCTCAATTGGCTGTCCAAGAGCGGGCTGTCCGGGCTGATCTCAACGGAGAGCCGCCCCGACTTCACGGAGATCTTCACCCCGGGCAACTCAACCTGGTCCCCCTGCCGAAGCGTCAGGACGAAGGATTTCCCGTCCGCGCCAATCGAGAGGTTGGCGTTGCCGCGGATCACGGCCTCCGCCATCAGCGGCAGCGCGGGGCCGCCGAGCCGCAGCTCCCGGATAGTTGTGTCAATAAGCCTGTCGGAAGTGATCTCCGCCGCCAACCCCGGGGCCGACTCGGCAAGGATCGGCTGGAGCCGCTCGCTCGCCACCTGCAGATCCGCCAAAACCAATCTCACCTTTACAAGCGCCACGTCCAGCGGCACGCCGTCCCTGAGATCCTGGTGGAACTGCTTGGGGATCAAGGCTCGGGCATCCTTGATCATGTTCCCCACCTGATCCGCCAAGCGCAACACCCGGGCAATGTCCGCGCCCAGGGCCCGGAGGTTGGCCACCAGATCCCCCGCCCCCCTCAGAGCGGCCGCCGGCAGCTGAGCCCCGCGCGGGAGCAGTTTCTCGGCGATATTCAGCAGCGTGGAGGCTTGGCCGCTCATACCCAGATGCCGGGCCGCGATCGCCAGACTGTTGGTTGCCGTGACCAGGTTTCCACGCTCCGCGGCGGAGGGCGGCTGGCCGGAGTTGGCGCGGGTGGTGAGCCCCTGCCCCATGCTCTCCACCGCCTGGTCGAGGCGGTTGCCGGAGTTCAAGCTCAGCTCCGGGTTCGAGGCGTGGAGCCCCGCCATCTGCGCCAGCGCCTCGTTGACCGCGGCGTGTGTTTCGGGACGAAGCGTGGAGGGGTCCGCCGGCAGGCGGGCCAGCAGATGGTCCGCCTCGGCCCGCAGGTTCTGCATCTCCTGCGGCTCGGTGATGGTGCTCTCTCTCGGCCGGCCTTCCGTCTCTGAAGGCCGCTCGGTGGTTTCGGTTGGCCGGCTGGCCGCGCGCGATTCGGTATCGGTGGATCTGGTCGGCGTGGTTTCGGCCGCCCGGTTCGCGTCCGGCACCGCGTCCCGCGAACGAGCCGCGGGGTCGGCGTCCAGCGCGCGGTGCGCCCTCACGAGCCCTTCCCGCGTGTCGGTCACTCTGTCTCGTGTGTCAACAACCCCAACACCTCTTCCTCTTGCCAGATCATGGAAAGTGGGAATGAAGACGAAGGCAACCGTCTGGCCGATAAAGTTCGCGAACCCGCCGTGCAAACCGAGATTTGTTAAACCCTCCGCGATCGGAGCGCCGATATGCTCCTGCGCCAACGGCAGGAGGATCCCCACATCCAACACGACCTTTGCGGTGTGCGTGCCAAACATCCCCTCGGCCAGGTAATTGAACTTGCTCGCCCCCGGGAAGGCCGCGCCGAAGAGTTGCTGCCCGATCGGGGCCGCCAGCATGACGGAGAGAGTCATGATGAAATTCTCTTTCCATCCCTCTCCATAAATGAAGTTGTTCACATACTGAGGCATGAGCCCCATGGGTCCATCGGTGAACTCCCCCATCTGGATCAGATGGTCCAGGATCTTATTGCCGGTGGTCTCTCCCTTGCTGGCATCCGGGATGTTCACGCCCAGAGCCCGCAGCAGCGCTTGAGCGCCGGCACTGAGAAAATTCAGATGGATGTTCAGTTGGGCCAGCCCGACATAAGTCCGAGCGGCAATGCCGGCAGCTGAGAAGGCGCCTGAAAGCACGAAGCTGGTCCGTGCCCCCCATGTGGCGGCCGGCATGGCGACGTTTGCGGATCCGAACGCAACCGCCGCGGCGTACCTGCCCACCATCTGGACGGTCCCCAGCACCGCGGAGGCTCCGACGTTCATGAGCCCTAAGGCCCCTCCGCCCGCCGCTACGAAGCTGTTGTACGCGAGGGCCATCCCCCGGCCCGCGGCATTGACTCCGAGCATGGCAACCCGCCCGACAGCATTCGCGGTCGCCATTATCCCGGCAGCCGCGACGTTCATCACCCCGAAGGCCCCTCCGCCCGCCGCTGCAAAGTTCATGAGCACCCCGGCCCGCAACGAAGCCCAAGCAGCGGAACTGACGACGGAGAAGCGGGCTGCTTGCGAAGAAACCCCCACAACCCCCACAACACTCGCAGCCCCCGGAAGCCCTGCCCACGTGCCATAGGAGATCAGCCCGCGAAACGTAATGATACCGCGGCCGGCGAAGAGCGTTTGTGGCGCCCAGGAGAGTGCACGCATCGGCACGCTGGACCAGCCGACCCTTAAAGCGGCCGCCGCAGCAGCTTCTCTGTTAGCGAGGGTCCCACCTGCTCGTACAGCAGCCAGCCATGCGCCGCCGCGCGCGAGGCCGCCCGCCAGCATGCTGGGGATCCCGCTGCCGACGATTGTGGCCGCAATCATGCCGACGTTGACCACGATCATGGCGTCCGCCGGCCGCATCGTCCAGAACCCGAAATTGGTGAACCCGGTTTCCCGAGCGCCGTACTCCAGGATGTCACGGGCGATGACGGGAGAGACCAGATGGGCCGCCGCGGCGTTCCAGAAAGCGCCGGTCAGGGGGTTCCAGGAACCGGCCTCGGCGAACCAAGGAGTCAGCTCGCGCATCCCGCTGCGGACCTGGCCAGTGTTGAGGTTGATGACGGCTATCGTGATGTGGCCGCCCTGGTTGTCGCTGTAGTGGGTTTGGTAGGTTGTTCCTATGTTGGCGCCCGTCCCGTGGTGATGCGCCCTGATTGCTAACTGTCCGCCTCCAATGTCCCAGCCCCAGCCGAAGGAGTTGTGGAGAGGATGCCCCACCGGATAGCTGGGATTCACCAGCGTCCAGCGGCCGGGGATGTCAATGAAGCCCCCACCGCCTAAATGACCCGCCTGGAAGAACTGCCGGGAGGCGGCAACCCAGATCGGAACGCCGAAATCATCCCGCCGGTTGACGATGGACCATGCCCGCTGTCCGGTGCGGGGATCCTGAGTCCCGAGAGCAATCTCCGGGTTTCGCTGGAGGATGAAGTAGACGTTTCCGTTCCGGCCGGGGCCCCAAGGATTTGCGGGGCTGTTCCAACGGAGGCCCACTTCCTGCGTCAACATGTTGCTGCCCGCCGCGCCGGGCCGATCTGTGATGATTATGCTGACCATGGGGCCGATCGGGCGCTGGGTCCTGTTTCCTCCGCCGGGCGGGCTCTCGAGGACGCGGGTAATCTCCATTCTGGTGACCCTGCTGTCCGCGTCCAGGTTGATGAAGCCAGCGGGCATAGGGGCGCCCCGGCCGGCTATGAACGCGTCATAGGTCGTGTACCGTTCCAAGGTCAAGTCAATCCGGCGGCCGTCGCGGCTCGTCGTCTCGACAGAGAACCAATCCCACCCGGCGCGGGTGTATCGCGCCCGGCTTCCATCATCCAGCAGCCGCTCAGCGGCAATGAGGTTACCGGTTGTCGCGCCATTCGCGTAAGCGAATGTCTCGCTGAAGGTGACGTGCTGGGGCTCGCTAGAGAAAGGCACGCGGAAGGTGGTCCACGTGCGGGTCCACGTGCGGAGGGGGGTCGAATCAGCCAACTCGATCGCCGTGCGAAACCCCTGCGCCCTCATCCATACCGACTCGAACCATTGGGTTCCGTGATTCGTTGTCGTGAGTGTCAGCCCGTCGTCCGACCGAACGGCGGTCGAGGCGAGGTAAATCGGGACCTGGTCACCAAGTCGGGTCCCAACCGCCTGCCGTTCCCCATTCCCCGGAAATATGCGCACCACGAACTCGCCCAGTGAATAGACCCTTTCTCCGGTCACCTCCCGGTATCCCGGACGGCCCGCCACCGGCCGGGTATCCGGAACAATCCGGAGCCAACGCTCACCCTGATGGAGGCCCGCGTTTCCAAACCGCCGCGCGTCGGGCCGGCCCGGATCGTAAACGTAGCTGCGCCCCGTCGGCGTGAGGGTCACCGGGTGGATGGAAATAAATGGGCCGTTGTTGGCCTGGCCGGCCCTGGCGTACAACAGGTTGTACCCGTTTCGGAAATCCCAAACGCGGGCGGGAGGGGTAGCAGCCTGAGCCAGCGCGGCGATCAACTCCTTCCGGAAGATCTCTCGGGTTTGGTCTGGGTTGAGCGAGGAAGTGCCCATGCGCAGCGGAGCCGCCGCGATCCAGATGTTGACGAGAGCGTCCGCCCAAGGACGAGCCCTCGCGGGAACCGTCTGAGTCATGAGTCCCCTTATCTCCGCGAGAGTCAGTGTATTGGCCACCCCCTCAAGCCGACCGACCAGGAAGGTGGTCAGGCCTTCCACCAACTGGTTTCTCGCGCTCCAGACCGGACCAATGCGATGGTAGAACTGGCCCTGCAGGGCGGTCAGCTCCCGGTGAAAATCCAAAAAGGGCAGGAAATTCTGGTGCATCGGACCGAGGGCCGCGTCCAGGCCGAGATGGGCGATGATTCCGATCTGCCCCGCCACGTCCGCCCAACGGGTGATCGGATGCTGGTCCTGCAGGGTCTTCAGCAAGTCGCTGGCGCCGAGAACCTGGGACAGCAGCTGGTTGCCTGAATCCGCAATCCGGCCGCCCCGGTCCCACGCCTCGACCAGCGCCAGGACCCGGCGGATCTCCGGGGCGATGGCCGCGAGATCCGTCCGCAGAGAAGCCAGCGCCGCACCCTGCGTGTCCATCAATTCCCGGATACCCAGGGTCAATCGCTCCGCCGTTGTGCTCAGCCCGGTGAGCGCTGCGGCGGTTAGCGGAGGGGCATTATGCCCCAGAAGCCTTTCCACCTCATTCCGATAGGCTTCGAGCTGACCGAAAAGGGCCCCAAGCCCGGCCGGAGCGCGGGCGGCAAGATCGGGAACCGGGAGGCCGGCATCCAACAGCATCTGCCGGGCGTTTGAGATCCCCTGGGAGAGCTCCTGGTACTGGGCCAAAGGACCGGGCGCGTCGCCGATGGCGCCCGCGTTGAGGATGACCCCCCTCAACGTCTGCTCCCGTTCGACAAAGGTCACAGCCGCCCGGAGGAGCGCTCTCTGCTCCGCGTTCAAGGGCTGTGCCGTGAACTGCGTTCGGAGCGAGCCCAGCCGCCCTTCGAGCAAGCGCAACTCCATGTCAATCGCCCCCAGATGCCGCAAGAGGTTGGGGTTGTCGAGGTAAGCCTGAACCTGGGTTACGAGGGCCCGGCCCTGGTCCCGCAGCGTGTTGATCTGCACCTGAGTCAGGGGAGCGGCCGCCCCCAGCCCCTGCGGTCCGGTGGAAAGCGCCAGGTAGGCCGTCACGGCTGCGGCCAGATCCGCGTCGCTCCGGACCGGGCTGTCCGGCCCGATCCCCTGCCGCTGACCTTCCTCCGGAGGCAGCAGTCCGGCGAAACCATTTTGAAGGACCTGGATGCGGTCGAAAAGCCGGCCGACATCCGTATCCCGCCCAGTCAAGTTCTGCAGTTGGGTGACGATCGCTTGCAGCTCATGCGCCGCCGGGTTCACCCCCGCCGGAACAGGCAGAACAGGCGGAGCAACCCGGATCGGTGCCGCCGGCACGGGAATCGCGCTCAACTCCAGGGAACCGTCCACAGCGTTTCGGACCAGGCGGCGCTCCACACCGCCCGCATCGGGTCCGAACCATATCCTCTGCCCTTCCTCAATCCGAAGAGCCCCCGCGGCCACCCTTTGCCAACCGGCCGCACCCGCTGGATTTCGGTTGATCCAAGTGGGCCGCACGGTGGCATCGGCGGCAATGATCCAGGCAACCTGATGGCCCCTGACCAAAGCCAAGCCGGTCTGGGCATCATGTTCAATGACGGCGGTGTGGACGACGGAAAAACCCATCGCGCGCAGGAAAGGATGAGGCGTGGTCCACTCCTCACCGACCGCGCGGAAGGCGTAGCGGTGCACCTCACGGCCGTTTTCGAAGCCTGAGAAAACCTCCACCACCGCGCCGATGCGGCTGCCCTGAAGATCAAAAATCTGGGTGAGCCGGCCGATCGTGCGGCCCTGAGAATCAGTCCAAGTGCGGATCTGGACCGGCTGAGTCAACGCCTCGGTGGCGGCGAACGGCCGGTAGTTCGGATAGAGGATGGTCCTTCCGGTCAAACCCTCCACCTCGTTAGAGAGCCAACCCAGGATCATCGGCTCCCCTTGCGCCATCATCAGCCCGGCGATACGGACCACCTCTCCGTTGTTGCTGAACTGGTGGCTGACCGGCTCCAGCTGAGGAGCCTCCAGGATATCCAGCATCAGATCCCTCTCCCAGTTGGGGGCCACCCCGACCGTCCCGGTGGAGACCACGGCGCCGGTGTGGTCGGTGATCTGGCTCAGGAAGAGCGCGTTGTTCTCGCTCACAGAGTAGTGGAGGCGGTAGACCTGCATCTCAAACCGGGTGGGCATCGACAGAGGAACCACTCCGCCGAGCAGGTTGGGCACGACCGTTGTGACCCATCCTGCCGGCTGATGCACCACTCTGCTGATCCAGACCTGGCCGGTTCGGTACGCCGGGTCCGGTTCGATCACGCCGTTGCGGTGGATCAGGATGGCGCTTCCTTCTCCGAACCGGATTCCACCGAACTCCACGAACGCGCCGGAGTGGGTGGTCGTCACGGGGACGGAGATCCGTTGGATCGGTGTCCCGTCCGGGCCGGTGCCCAGGTCGTAGTAGGCCGTCTGTCGCACCACCGGGGTGGTGCTGACCGACATAGCCTGGATCCCCATTTCCGGCGGCAGAAGGAGGTTCCGGAATTGCTCAGGGATCCTCTGCGCGAAATGTTCCGGATGATTGATCTGAAGCATCCGGACAGTCTGCTGCAACGCCTGAATATCCTGGTTCGTGGCTCTCCCGCCTAGGGCTCGGGTCATCACGAGCCCTTCCGCCCCCGACCCGATGATCGGGAAGACGGCCAAAAGGGTCGGCACCGAGATCTCCAGCCGGTCCGCCAATTCGATGAGTTGGCGGGGAGTCACAGTCACCGGCCGGCCGACCGCCCCGGAAGCAATCCCAGCCCAGCGGTTCAGATCGTTGAGCACCGGGCGCACGTCCACTCCCCTCTCCACCAGATGCAGTCCGCCGGGCGGAAGCTGCGCGGTCGAGCCCTCCGTGCCCGGAAGCTGCTGTATGAACGTGTGCCGCTCGTAGCCATCGCCGAGACTGAGATGGAATCCCTGCGGCCCGCTGTAGAGCTGGAGAGCGGGGGAACCGGCCGCCGCAGCCGGAGTTCGATGCACCTCAGTGATGGTGGCGGCGGAGACTTGCCGAGAGAACCGGTCTCCGCCGACCAAGTCTATCGGCAGGACGATCCCAACAGCAATGGTGCGGCTGATGGAGATGTCTCGGATGGTGTGGAACCTCGATTCCCCTCCGACAACCACCTGGCCATTGAGAGTGGCCGTCGGCCAGGGAGCATTGTTGGGAACAGTTAACTGAAAATTCCGAACCACTTGGCCGTTGGACTGAATTTGGTCGCCGGGCCGAATGTCATTTTCACTGAGAATCCGAAGCCAGATGGGCCCGGAAGCAGTCATGGAAAGCGGGCCCCGGTACCAGTAGCCGTTCGCGTCGCTTGAAACCTCAAAAGATCCGGAGTGGCGGATCTGCGAAGAAGTGGTCAGACCGGCCCGGTCGGAGACGGAGAGCGTCATATTGTCCACTCTCCAGGTGCTTCCGTGAACGATCAGCCCGACGGCATCGGGCTGGCCCAGGATGCGGTCCTGGCGGGCCCCCACCCACTGGCCGTCGATCTGGACTTCCCACTCCACGGGACCCACCCGGTGCCAGTTGTCATCGATCACGTAGGTCTGCCGGACCGGGAGATCATAGAACTGCCCGCCGACAAAAGCGCGCTGGACGCCGAGGGTGCTGGTGTTTTTGCGGCCGGGGTCAACGAACTCGAGGCGCTGGCCGTTCGCGCTGATCCGAAGCAGGTCGTCGCTGATCACCAGCATCTGCCGCTCCGGATTGCGGGCGTCGGGCAGGAACGCCAGCGCGGTCCAGTGGATGTTCCCTTCCAGGTCCGGCGTGGCCTGCACCCAGACCGGCAGCGTGACCGGCAGCAGCCGTTCGGTCGCATCCATACCCGCCGGCTGCGGGCGAACCAGGTCCGCCTGAATTTGCAGGACCGCCCCCGCCGTGTGGAAGAATGGCTGCCCGCCGGGGAACTGGCCGATGGAGATCCGCTCCGGCCGGGCCGAGGGATTATTCGGGTCCACGCCGATCAAGGGCTCCCGGCTGGCGAAGAAGATAGCCCCCTCCCGCAGATCCAGCCGGGTGAAGACATCCCGCGTGCCGGTGGAAAGGAGGCGTGTTAATGTATCGGTGATTGCCTGATTGAACGCCTCTTGTCCCATCGCTTGCACCAGCGGACCCTGTAGCCCCATCAGTTGCGTATTGTCCATGCGTCCCAGATGGCTGGGTCCAAGACCAAGATGCTGGACCGCCAACTGGCGAATGACCGGAGCCATGACCCTGAAGAAATCTTGCGGGTTCTCCGGCGCCAGATGGACCAACGCCCCCGCTTGGTTCAGCAGGTAGACGCTGGAGGGAAGCGGCCGGCCGTCGGCGCTTTGGATACTGGAGGCGGGGATCGCCCAGGCGGACCGTCCGCCCTGGGTGATGAACTGCAGCGAATAGGTGATCGGGAGCCGGCCGCTGGAGGTACTCGGGCCGGAGAAGACCTCGCCGGCCAGGTTGTCCACTTGGGTGACGCCCGGCAAGATCGCCACTTCCTGGAGGCGGCCCGGCCCGATCCCCTCCGTGACTGAGGCCCCGAAAGCCCAGCGGTTGCCCATGTCCACCATCGTGCGGGAGGTCTCCGTGGTGAACCAGGCCACGCCGGGAGCCGTCTGGGCCACGCCGGGAGCCATCTGGGTGATGCTGGGGAGCGGGGTCATCAAGGGGATCCCGGCGGCTCCGGCCACCAAGCTCGCCACGCCGGCCGGCGCGGGGCTATGGTTCAGCGTGAAAACCTGCCGGAAATCCCTCTGCTCCAGCAAGCCGCCGCTGTTAGCGAACTGGCCGGTCTGCCGTTCGCCGACGGCGATCTCGACACCCGGATTCACGTCAGCCATTGTCACGATGTTGTAAGCCCGCTGCGTCCCGCCCGGCCCGGGAACCAGCACCGTGCGATACTGGGCCGGAACGATCTGGATCCCCTCCGGGCCGGGCAGCCCCGCGGTTCCGTTGAAGGTGATCCCTGGGGCGGAGAGGATCGGGACCATCCGGAACGTCCCTTCGGTGCTCCCCATGCCGAACAGCCGGTAGTCGAGACGCTGGAATCCCTCGGCGGTTCTCTGCATCAACTGCCCGCTGGTCATGTCCACCGAGCCGTCCGCCCGGACGTTAAAGACGGTATGCACGGTGATGGGAGCCGGCTGTGATTGCTTGTTCTCGGTGAGGGTCAGAATCTGCGCCCCCCGGTCCATGATCCGAGTCACTCCCCGCTCGAGGACCTGGATGCTCGTCGCCAAGGATTGACCGTTCACGGCGCCGAGCGTGACCGTCACGGGGACCGGCTGGCGGTTCGCGGCATTCAGCGCCATCCCGTGCACGGCTCCCGTGTTCGGCATCGCCAGCACCGGCACCCAGCGCTGATTCGAATCGAAGACCTGGGCGTAGCCAACCTGGGAGCCCGGCACCATGCGGCCCTGCTCGTTGAAGGCTGGGTTGAAATAGGTAGCGCCCTCAAACACCACGCCGTTCTCGGTGATCCGGACGGTGCCCCGCTCGATGAACTGGGCCGCGAACTGGGAGGGGACCTGTTGGCCGTTGCGCATCTCGATGGTGCGTATCGCGGTCAAGGTCTGTCCCGCCTGCCCGTCCCGGAAATAGACCGGGGCGCCGGTGAACGGATCGGTCCCGGTGGCCCTCAGAGAATTGAGGTGGCTTCTCACCAACTGGTTGAGCGGCAGCGGCCTGCCGGACTCGTCCGCCGGCACGGTGCCGGTGTAGACCAGGTTCTGATGCCAGACCGTTTCGCCGGAGAGCGGGTTCACCCCCATTACCCCCATTTGGATGGTGCGGTCCGGCGCGTTGTAGTGGACCACCCAGAAGGTACCGTCACCGCGATCGAGCAGCGCGTAGGTCTGGTTGTTGTTCGCCATTTCCTGCGCCAGCGCCGTCGTGCGATGGGTCTCAGCCTGGGGCCCCTGCTGCGATCCCTCCCGCTCGTAGTAGGTGGCCATCGGCCGCCGAACATCGGGGCCGCCCAGGTCCGAGCGGTACGCCCAGTTGCGGATCGTGCCGTCCGGCATCCGGAGGCCGATCGACTGGCCGGCCAGGTTGTAGAAGAAGACCCGGTCGTTGAAGCTGTTCGAGCCTTCGGTGCGGTAGGTGGAGACGGCCACGGTGCCGGTCTGCAGGTTAATCACGATCCGGTCGAACGCCGGGTTGCCGGCGAACTGGTTGATGTAAGCCGGTCCGGCCGGCCGGTCCGGCAGAATGGTCAGCAGGAGCCCGTGCGGGCTCAGCTCGATCCGTATCGGCGTGTTGGGGCTGATCCCATAGAGAGAGCTTCTGTCGGTAAAGGCGCCCAGCCTGCGGGCCAGATCCAACAGCACCCCCCGCAGCAGGTCCTGCCTGCCGTCAACGGTGTTGCCCCGGATCTGGTTCAGATATTGGGAAAGGTTCACCGCCAGCGCGGCGAAGGCGTAGGCATTGGCCAGCTCCGGCGGCGGAGCGACGTGGCCGGAGGGGCCCAGCTTCTCCTGCATCTGGAAGCTGAGGGTCCGTCCGGTCACGGTCAGGTCCATTGTTTGGAGGTTCACCGAGATCATCACCTGCTGGCCCAGCAGCTGCTCGTCGTCCAGCCGCAAGCCGAGCGCGGAGGCACCCGCCCGGGCCGCGCCGGTCAGCTGCGCGAACTGCTCGGCGCTGACATACTCGCGCAGCATGCTCAGCGTCAGCGGGCGGCCGTCCGAAATCCGGTTGGCCGTCAGGAAAGCCTGGGCCGGCGGATCGCCGGGAGCGGAGGGCTGGGTCAGCACCAAGCGGAGCCCCAGGTTATTGACTAAGTTGTCGCCGGCCGCCCCGCCGCCCGCGAAGCTTCGGAATTGATCGATTCCCTGGCCGAGGCGGGAGGCGGAGGAAATCGAGCCGGCATTGAGCTCGACCGCCCGGAAGAACCACTGCAAGGAGGTCCGCCCATCCTGGACCGACCGGATGAATTCAATCTCCACGTTATTGATGCTGCTCACATTCGCCACGAGGTCCAGCGGCACGCCCCGGTCCGCCAGCGCGGCAGTCAGTCGCTGCCTTCCCTCGAAGGTCAGCGCGGCGGGATTGATGACCACCTGGGCGAATTCGGCGGGGGAGCCGGTCCCCCCCTCAATGACCACTCGATCGATGGCGGCCAATTGAACGGGATTCAAGCTGACCAGCCGCTGGCCCAGCGGTCCGTCCACCGGAGCCAGGTTGAGGTTATCAAAACCGCGAACAATGCCATTCAGGCTGCTGAAGATGAGGCGAGTGTTGTTCGCCAGGTGGAGCTCGTTGGCCGAGAAGAGCCGCGACGGGAGATCCGCCAGGAAGGCATTGATCCGTTCTCTGGGGACCTCCAGGCGGAGGAAGAACTCCGTGATGACCGCGCCACTCTGGATGACCGGCGCCCGGAAACCGATTTCCGTCATGCCCAGCCGCTGAGCCACTGCCAGCAGTCCCAGGTCGGGGTTCGGGGAGACCAGCCGCAGCAGGGCCGGCACGCTGATCCGACCCTGGTACTCCGCCCCCACGATCCGCTGATTCCGGTCCAGGACCATCCGCATCTGCATGTCCGGCCGGACGATCCCCGCCGCTTGGAGGGCGTCCATGAGCGCGCGCGTGGCGTTCATCACCCGATCGGCGCTGGAGGTGGGATCATTCAATACCCGGTACGCGGCCAGAATCTGCTGGGCCGCGATCTGCATTGCCCCCTGGTTGGGGTCGTTGGCAATCCGCTGCAGATGGGCCGCTTGCCCTTCGCGGAACAAGCCCATGCCCCGCAGCATCTGGACGAGCACTTGGCGCTGCACCTGGATGTTGGGAATCCCGGACGATGCGGAGAGAAGATTCAGGTAGTTGGCGAACCGCTCGCCGGCCGAGTTGCCCCGGAACTGGGAAAGATTCGCGTTCAGCGCCATCTGGCCGTCGCGCGGGTTGAACTCAAAGCGGATCACGGCGTTGGGGACCATCGCCTGCCGGAGCAGCGGGCCGATCTGCCCGCGGAACGCGTTGACGGAGATCATCCCGGCGCCCACCGCCAGCCGGCCCTGCGAGTCGAGCGAACTGCCGCGGATCGCCTGCGCGAGGACCAGGTAATACTCCGGCCGGAAATTGGCCAGGAAGGTCCGGGCTTGCGTCGCGGTGAAGCCGGACCGGATGAAGACCGCCTCCACGCCGCGGGCGCCGAGCGTGTTGAGGAGCTGGGTCGCGACCCGGCGCCCCTGCAGGTAATCCTGGACCTGGGCCAGAGGGATCGGCTCGGAACCCCGGTCCAGAGCTCCTCGGAGATTTTCGCCGCCGGCGATCGCCCGGACCGCGGGCTCGATCGCCTGAGCCAGCCATTGGCCCTGCGGAACCTGGTTCAAGGCCGCTTGCAGGAGCTGTCCGACTATCGGCTGCCCGTTCGCCGCCGGCGCCGCGGAAAGAATCCCGGAGAAAATCCCGTTCGCGAGGGTGGCCCCCGCCGAAGCCGCGCCCATTCCTTGGCGAGCTTGCTCCCGCAAACCGTCCATCACCTGCGAGATCCGCACCGAGAGATCCATGGCAAAGGCACCCGCATCGGCCAGGTACGCAGTGAGCCGGTCCCCTTCGGAGACGAACAACCGGGCCATGGCATCCAGCAGGCTGTTGAAATCCTGCGGCTGGAGCGAGCGCAGCTGCGGGAGGTCCCGCAGCGCGTTCGCCAGCTCCTCCCGGATCGCATCGGCTCCCAGATCGGCAATGGAAGTGATGTTGTCCGTCCTCTGCACCCGGTCCTCCAAACGGGCCAGCACGGTGACGATGGCCGTGGCCACCTCCAGCACGCTCAGGGAGCGCGCCAGCGCACCGGCATCGATCTGGCCGGTCCGCGCGTTGATGCTGACCGGCAGCGGGACTGTGGCGCCGCCGGGCGTGAGGACCGCCAGGCGCAGCATCGCGTCATTGGGCTGGTTGGAAAGCACCAGCTGCAGGCCGTATCCGGACGGAAGCCGGGAGGCGATGTTCGCCAGGTCCAGCATCAGCTGATTCTTCTGCAGCTGATCCAGACCGAACCGTCCCGCCAGGTCATTCACCGCGCCGATAAGGGTATTGGCGTTGGCCACAGGGCGGAGCTCTCCGTTGGGCATCCTCTGGAGCAGGCTCACCCAGTTCACCGTCCCCAACAAGCTGAGATTAAAATTGCCGGCCCGCATTATCTGCTGCTCAAACATCCGGTCCGCCTCCTCCGGCTCAATCCTCACGAGGGTAAGCAAGCCGCCGGACATGTCCACCCTGTACGCCTGGAACAGCCGCAGTCTGCCCTGGGAGTCCGTGCTGGAATCGTACACGACGTTGGTCGGAGAAAGCCTCAAACCGCCGCCGGGCCGCCGCTCAATCTCGAGCAGGAAGGCAGCGCTCGTCCCGCCGTCGCTGCGGAGGCCGGTGATGCTGGGCATACCGTCGAGCCTGATCTGGGCGGTTTGGGGATTGAGTATGGCGGCGCCCTGGTTGGTGAGGTTGAGGGTCACCGCGCGGTCGCGGTAGATTAAGGTCACGGGGCCCTGCACACCCTCGATGTTACTGGTGATACGCAGCGAATCGCCGCGCACCTCCACCTGGGCGTTCGGGCCCAGGAACCGCTGCAGCTGCTCCCGCTGGTTGGGGTTGCTGGCGGCGCTGTAGTTGAACGCGATGCTGCTGATGAACCGGTCGCTGTGGTTGCCTTGGACCGTCAGCCGGACGCTGGTATGGAGGTCCCGCACGAAATCCGCGTGGTTATTGCGGTAATCCCCTTGCGGCATGACCACCACCTGGGCCGGCCGGCCGTCGTTGGCCAGCAGCAGGTGGAACCGGTTCAGCTCGATGCGGTCCCGGGAACCGTAGGTGTCTTGCCTCCACTGCGCGTACTCCTTGCTGTTGGCGATGCGCGCCGTGTCCTGCAAAAGATTTTGGTTCGCCGTTGGGTCGCCCGCCGCCAGCGCACCGGTGATGGTCTGGCCAGTCTCAAGTGAGGCGTTATTGACATAACCCTCGGCCGCCTGCCGCGCCTGCAACCGATCGTTGGGGCTGTCCCCCCCGCCGCCGCCACCGCCACCGCCGCCGCCCAGGAACAGGGCCGAAAAGATCTTCCAGATGATGCCGAGGATCCCCTCCGCGACCGCCATGATCAAGGAAGACAGCAGCGAGTTGCCGCTCTCCGCCGCCTTCTTGGCCATCACGGCCGCGATACCCATGAAGGCGCCGGCGAAGAGGTTGAAGAAGAAGATGGCCAGGTTGAAGCTGCCGGAGAAGGCCATGTCCACGAGGCCGGAAAGCACGACCGCCAGGAACATGCCGAGGAAGGCGGCCGCATCGGAGTCGTTGTCCTTGGTAATCAGGTAGTTGATGCCCTGGAAGACCGAGGAGCGGATGATGAACTTGGCGATCTCGAGCAGGTTGATGCTGAGCACCAGCTGGCCGTTCTGCACGGTGCTGACCGCCGCGACGGCCCCGGTGGGCCCGATACCCAGCGCCGAGAGGGAACCGCCCCCGCCCCCGCCCAAACCGAACAGCGAGCCGATCAGCGAGCCGATGAAGGAGAAGATGAACCCGACGAAGACGCCGATCAGGCCCTGCAGCGGGTCCTGGCCCATGACCAGATTGGTCAGCACGTTGGAGATCACGCTGGCCATCAGGACCTGCAGGAAGAGCGGCAGGAAGCTGAACAGAGCCTGGACGATCGCGACGGCGATGATCGCCATGATGATGGAGACGATGATGGCGGTGAAGCTGAGCGTGAAGCCGCCGGATTGGTGCTTCTCGGTGTGCTTCTCAATCAGCTTGCCGGTGGAGTCGGAGATCGCGGTGTTCTTAACCTTCGTGGTGGGCGCGGAGGAGCCCTTGCCCTTATGCTCGTTGTAATCGAAGGAGGCCGTCTGCCGGCGCCCGACCGCGTCGTACCGGGTGCCGCTGATGCGCCACTCTTTGTGGTCAATGCTCCAGCCGGGCCCGGTGATCCGGCCGCTGGCCATCAGCGGGTTGCCGTAGGCGTCGTACTCGATGTTGCGCATCGCGTTGACGTTCGAGTGCCGCCCGCCGTAGGCCCAGTGGAACGCGGAGAGCCAGCCGAGGTCTTTGTCCTCGTGCTGCGGCCCGGCGAGGTCCGGCGTTCGGGTGCGGCTCCAGTCGCGCGTGCCGTACTGCAGCAGCTGGCCCAAGGAGTTGTAGATCGGGGCCTGGCGGGCGTTCTCCCCCTCGGTGCCCATGCGGCCGACCGTGATCCGCTGCGCGCCGTTGTAGAGCGGCACCACGCCGAACAGCGTGGTGGAGGCGCGCGCGTCGTCGCCCGGCCAGCCGTTCGAGTCCTCCCGGTAGAAGAGCTCCAGCTCCGTCTGCCCGAAGTACTCGATGCCGTATTTGTGCGAGTTCTTGGTCTCGTCGCGCGGCCCGCGCGTGTCGTCCTGGCTGGGCTCGTTGCCCCCGCTGCAGCCGCCGCTCTTGCGGCCCTCGGGCCCGCTGCCCTGCCAGTTGTAGGTGCGCCGCTCGGTGATGTCCGAATCGATCACCCGCCCGTGGGCGTCGAGCTGCATGGAAACCTGGCGCGTCAGCGAGTAGCCGACATACTTCAAGGCGTTGATGTCTGAATCGGAGGCGACCGTCTCCGTGTAGCCGACCACGTTGCCGGCCTGGCTGTAGCGGGTGAAGAGGCGGCTGCCGGTCGTGGTGTGGACGTGCGGCTTGCCGTCGGGAGGAGTGTTGTCGTGCTGGCTGGGCTTCTCGCCTCCGTCGCAGCCGCCGCTGCTTCGGCCCTCGAACCGGCCGGCCGGCGAGTTGTTGATCTCGGGCGTGTTCGAGCCGCTGTAGTTGTAGAGCGTCCAGCTGTTCGGGTCGTTGCTGGGCCGGTTGAAGTACTGCCGGCCGTTGACCAGGAAGAAATGCTCGGTCGTGGTGTAGTTGTACGAGTCGCGGAAGCCGCGGACGTCGTACCGGATGCCGTTTAAGCTCTGCTCGGTCCAGAGCCCGGGCCTATCGGAGGAGTTGAACCACTCGACGGCGCTCTTCTGCTTGCCGACGTTGTTGACCGCGAACTCGTTCAGGGCCTGGCCGTTGAACATCTGGTTGCCGAAGTCGGCCCACGTCCAATAAGTGGAGTTGCTGACCAGCTGCGTGCGGGTCAAGTCGGTGGAGGCGTAAGCGCCCGGAGCACCGGTGTTGCCGTAATTGGCCAGCGCGAAGCTGGAGATCGTTCGGGTGATCTGCGTGTAGCCGGTGGTCTGCTCGGTCGCCCCGACGTAGGCCGGGCCGCCCAGCGCAACCGGCTGCATGTTCGAGGCGTTCAGCGCCACCTGCCCGGCGGCCCAGTCAATGGTGGTCAAGCGGGTGGAGAAGCCGCCGTCCAGCGTGGTCGTGCGGGCGTCCACGCGCGGGTCGTACACCTCATTGTTCACCATGTGGAACCGCAGCTGGCGGTTGCGCTCGTCGTAGGCGCCGAGCCAACTGGCCACCCCCAGCGAGTCCCCGCCGACCGGGCCCGTGCCGGCCCACCAGCTGATCGTCATCACCCGCGTCTCGCCGGTGACGGTGTTCCGGATCACCCGCTCCTGCTCGGCGTGGCCCAGCAGCTCCCGGCCGTCCCGGATGAAGAAGGTCTGCTCCTTGATGACGCCGGTCATCGTCTCGCCCAGGTTGTTGTTCGAGCCCCGGCCGTCGTGGTCCACGTCGCCCAGGATCCCGTGCCCGGTCACCTCGATCAGGTGGCCCACCAGCAGTTTTCCGTTCTCATCCAGGTACTTCGGGTCGATCGCGCTGAAATCGGCGGTGAGGTACCCGATCGCCTTCTTGGCCAGCAGCTCGGAGGCGGTCTCCTGGCCGGTGGAGTAGGAGAAGGTGAGGAAAACTTGCGTTTCCTCGCGCGCGCTGTCCGTGTTCTCGGTGATGGTGGTCAGCGTCCCTTCCGAGGGGCGGGCCTGCCCGTTGACGGCGATCAGTTTCTGGGTGCTGGTGCTCTGCTTGCGGTACCCGTCGAAGCCGAGCTCCAGCGTGTCGGTCCGCGCGGTGCCGGCGTCCTTCTCCAGCTGACCGCGGGGGTCCGGGTTGGCCGGGTTCTCGAAGTCGTAGTTGTACTGCGCGAAGGTGCGGATCTCGACGCGGTGCGAGTCGGCCGAGCGCATGCTGCCCTGCGAAATACTGCCGCTGGTGATCGTGTCCACGAAGGCCATGCCGCGGAAGATCGTGTAGGTCCTCTTGCCCTCGACGGTGATGTGCGCGTTGCCGCGGTCGTCCAGCGTGAAGCCGCGGGTCCGCATCGGTTGCCGGACCTCCGACAGGAGCAGGATCCCGTCGACCGGCGTGTTCAGCCAAGCGGCGTTCTGCGTTTCCGGGGTCTGCACCCGGACGTTCCGGACCGCGAGACCCCCGTTGGGCAGCGGGTTCTTCCAGACCAGCCGGACCTCGTGCCGGCCGGCCGTGAGCCCCGTGAGTTTGATCGAGCGGGCCTTCAGCGGGTCGTCGCCGACCGGCACCCGCAGCGTCCCCTTCTCTTTCCCGTCCACCAGCACGGCCAGCTCGAATTCGGTGTATCCGGCAGGCAGGACCAGACCCTCCGACCCCTTGCCGGCCGATAGGTTCAGCTCGTAGTCGCCGTCCTGGCTCAATTCCACGTTGTAGATCAGCTTGCTGCCGTCGGCGCCGCTGGAGGTGCTGACCAGCCCGGAACTCGGCGACCCGCTCCAGCCGCCGATCATCTGCCTCAGGGAGACGCCGGTCTGGGTCAGGTGGGCCTCTCGGGCCAGCCCGGCCAGCGTGGGGGCGATCGCGAAGGTGTCGTTGCGCTCATAGATCTCCAGCGAGGCCCGGCCGTCTTTGCCCACCGATTCGTTCGACGTGCGGGACAGGACCGTCTTCGGCTGGCCGGCCAGCACCGCCCTCTGGTTCTGGGTGAAGACCAGGTTCCGGTCGCCCCGGACGATGTCCACGGCGATGGTGACCATTCCCTTCTTCCCGATGAAGCGGGCCGGGTCCAAATCAAAGGTGCCGGGCTCCAGCATCTGCTTTTCCTCGTCGGTCATGATCACCGGCGCGCCATTGGGGGTGGGCGCGCTGTAGAGCCACTTGAGCTCCTCCCGCGTCAGGGCGCCGTCCTCCACCTGCCAGGTGATGCCGCTGAACAGGGCCCCGGTGACCGGGTTGATGAGGCCCGGCTTCATGCGGAACGTGGCCGGCGCCTGCGGATCCGGCTCCACCAGCCACAAGGAGCTCACGCCGGGGAAGAATTCGGCGAACACCTCATCGGCCTCCGCCACCAGGCCGAGCAGGGACTCCCGGTCCCTGGCGTGTCCGATCAGCAGGTTCTCGAAGTAGTTCCGGTAATTGACGTAGGTCGCCCGCTGGTTGAACAGATCGCTCAGCTCATTCTGCAGCTGCCGCTCCTTGCCTCGGTCGATCTCCTTCTTTCCCCCGCAGCTGCCGCCGCCGGTCGGGTGCCGCACGTCATCCAGCTCTTTGTTGACCTGGTTGATTCGGGAATCCATGCTGGCGATGAGACTCTGGTAGTAGTTGATCATGTTCTGGTCGCGGCCCACCTGCCAGGTGCGGAACTCCAGCTGACGGACCAGCTCGTTGCGCACTTGCAGGTAAATGCCCGGCAGGCCGCTGGCCAGGTACTGCGCCACCAGCGGGTGGGACGCGGGCAAGCCGTCGAGCGCCGGGTCGGGCGCGCCGGGGGTGCCGGTGTAGTGGTATTCCACCTTGCTGACCGAGACGCTCACGTCGCCGCCCTTTGCCTTGTAGCGGTTCATCACGCTGGAGGCGGCGGTCTTGAGCTGGCCGCCGATCACGACGTAGCTGTTGCGCGAGATCGACTGCGTCTTGTTCCCGAAGCGGTCTTGGGCAATCGTGATGGCCCCGACGGTGCCGGAGAAATACTCGAACGTGGCCTGAGCGATCGCGGCATCCAGTATGTTGGCCTGCACCTTCAGGACGCCCACCTCCTGCGCCATCGCGGTCCTCTGAGCCACGGCCCGGTTGTACTGCACAAGCATGGCGGCTCGCTGGGCCGAGAGGCGGTTCCGGATGGCCACAGCGCCCGGCGACATGTCCACGATCGTCTCCGTCCGGGTCTCCGAGTGGCTGCCGCGGCAGCCGTCGTCCACCTCCACTTGGTAGGTGCGGGTGGTGTACGTGTGGGCCTGGATCTGCGAGTCCAGCGAGGAGATCCTGGCCCACATCTCCGCAATCGTCTCGGTCCGGGTCTCCATGTGGCTGCCGCTGCAGCCGTCGTTCACCTCCACCTGGTACGGGTGGGCCTGCTCCATGGCCCGCTGCAGCTCGCTGATCCGGCTGCCCACGGCGCCCTTCTGCTCGACCAGCGCCAGCCAATCCGGCGACCCGGAATTCCCATCCCCGATCCGGCCGTCCTTGTTCAAATCCACCGAAAGCGACAGCGGGACGTCGGCCCCGCCGATCAGCAGCATGGTGTGGGGATCGTAAACAAGCTGCTGGCCGGACCGGCTCATCGAGGTCTGCACTGGCGGGCCGTTGAGCTTGCCGCGCCAGAGGGCCAGCTCCCCCGCCCGGGCGGACTGCCCGAACGCGTCGGTGAAGAGGCCATCAATCGCTTCCGTGAACTTGCCGCCGAGCCGGCGGTACTCATCGGTGGCGCGCAGCGTGTCCCCGAACTGGCTGACGGTCATCCCCCCCGCGATCTGGTTGAGGGCCTGCTGCAGCTCGGCGGCGGTCGGGTCCCGGCGGAGCAGGTCGTGGTAGGCCTGAGTGACCGCGTGCGTCCGGCCGGGGGTGCCGTTCTTGTATTCGTCGGAAGCGGCGAAAGCGGCCCGGACGTCGCTGGGCTTCATCTGCCCGGAGGTCCACTGGCCGAGCCGCGCGCTGATCTCGGCATCCGAGGCCGTCCGGCCAAGCATCGCCTGGTACAGATTCCGGATGAAGGAAATCCTCCAATCCTGAGCCCGCTGTTGGAGGGCGGCGGAAACCGGCAGGCTGCGGAGGATCATCTCCGGCAGGTTCTCGACCGTCACCTGGCGGCTGAGCAGCTTGTCCACCCAGAGCTTCGTCTCTTCCGCGGTCGGCTCGCGGCTCAGGAACCGCTGGAAGAAACCGGCCACGGTGAGCCCCGCGGCTTGGGCAAGCTGAGTGTCGGCGGCGAATTCCTTGAGCATCGCGCCCCACCAGTCCGGCTGGTCGGTGAAGCCGAACGTCCGGGCCGTGGTGACGGTCTGGTCCACCTTCCAGACGTTCGGGTGCTCGGCGAAGTTCTTGTACTTGTTCTCCGTCCAGGACTGGACGACGTCGCCCGGCGTCTCTAGGTTGATCGCGATCGAGCCGATCCGCCCGTCGGCGGAATGCTCGTCGGCGGCCGGGATGTCCGCGGAGGTCAGCTTCTCCTCGTAGTCGTTGGTGTTGCCGTTGCCGTTCAAGTCGTATTCCACCTGCAGCATCGGCGTTCCGTCGGCCTTGAGCTTCGGCGCGTCGCGCATGCCGATGGTCTTGCCGGTGACCGGGTCGTAGAGCGTCTCCGTCGCCCGGGCGGAGATCTGCACCGCCCCGGTCAGCGTGAAGTTGTTGCTCCGGCTCGTCGTCAGCGGCGTCCGGATCCGGTTGACGATCACGCTGTACTCGTTGTGCATCACAGTCTCGCTGAAGCCAAAGAGCCCGCCTTCACTATTTGCCAGCAGCCGGGAGAAGAGGTCCTGGCCCAGGCTCACCGAGGAGGCGTTGGTCCCCTGAAGCCGCTCATGCGGGTCGTCGGTGTCGCCGTCGCCGTTCAAGTCCATCTTCGCTTCGAGCACGTAGGGGATCTCGTGTCCGGAGGAGTCCAAGTCGGTACTGAAAGCGCCGGTCAGGTGGGTGAGCTTTCCGGTGTCGGTCGAGTTGTAGGTGTACCGGATGAAGCCGACCGAGCGGGTGGCCTGCCCGTCCGCCAGCAAGCCGGCGGCGGAGGTCGTCACGCGCAGCGGCAGCGGCCGGCCGCGGATCACGACATACTGCGTCTGGCTGATGGTCGCGTTCGCCGACCCGAACGAATCGCGCCACAGGATCACCGCCCCGCCCTTGGCCTCCAGCGGGTCGGTGGTGTCGCCGTCCCCGTTCAGGTCCTGGGCCTGCAGCGGGCTGGCCAGCAACGGCTGGTCGCTCAGGACGCCGTCCCGGTTGACGTCCATCCCGATCATCTTCTCGGTGACCGCGCCCGGACCGGTCAGCGAGGTATCGAGCACCGCCGGCAGGTCCTCGGCGGAGATCAGGTGGTTGTTCGCCGGGTCGAACCCGTTCTGCATCCGGCTGCTGGTGGTGTTGACGGTGAGGTCCGGGCTGACGGAGACCGAGAAGGTGGCCGACCGGACCGACAGCGGCCGGTTGTGCCAGATCACCCATTGTTCGGTCGTGACCCGGGTGCGGGTGATCGCGTCGAACGTGTCGGCCCCGACGCTGACCGAGGCCGCCCCGCTGACGCTGTAGAGTTGGCCGTTGAACGTCATCTGGGCGGTGCTCTCGGCTTCGCCGATCCCCGCCAGGAACGTCGGCGCGATCCGGTTCGTCAGCGGGTCCAGCAAATCCCGGCGGGCTTTCCGGGCTTGGGCTTCCGGCATCCCGGCCCCGACCATCGGCAGCAGCAGCGCGAGCTCTTCGTCGGTCACCACCCCATCAGAGACGGGATGATTGGGATCGAGGCCTACGTCCGCTTTCTGGTTTTCCGTGTGCGTCAGGATCAGGCGGTGGGAGGTGACGCTCTCCGACCCGTCAATCCCGTGGAAATGGGTTTGCGTCAGGGTCTCGCCGGCGATCGCCCTGCCCCGGCGGATCACGTGGCTGGAGGCCGCCGCCACCTCGGTGCGGTGGCCGAAAGCGTCCTGGCTGATGGAGAGAGAGGAAGCGCCCGATCCGGTCAGGCCGAACGCCGAGAAGGTGTGGTTCGCCTCCTCCAGGGAAACCAGCAAGCCGCGGAACAGGTGCGTCCCGTCCCGCGGGTCCAGGTACCGGATCCGGTCCAGGGGGTTCACATCCGGAAGGGCCTGCTCGAGCTCTTGCCCGGAGATGTTGCCGTCGCCGTTGGCATCCACCTGTCCCTGGTCGGCGTAGTGGTACCGCAGCACGTTCTCGCCGGCCGTCACCGACCCGTCGAACTCCTGGGAGAGGGTGCGGGTGATCCCCTCTTGGAGCATCGCCCGGTTGCCGATGACCGTGAAGTTATTCCGGGTGACGGTGTAGGTGATCGTGTCGTCGGCGTTGCCGGCCACGCCGTCGTAAAGATCCTGGCTGAAGATCAGCGTCGCGGCCATCTCGGTATCCTGGCCGGAGCCGTTCCCGTTCAAGTCCACGCTCCCCAAGGCCGCCTCGCCGGCAACCACCTGGCCGTTGGTTGTCCGGAACAGATTCGCCAGCGCCACCGGCAGCTCGTGGGCCGCGACGAGGTGGGTTGTTTGCGGGTTATAGTCGTAACCCAACCTCTGAAGGCTTCCGCTGCGGGTCAAATCGAAGTTCGTCGTGACGCTGCGCGTGGTGACCTTGTCCTGGAGCGAGCGGTTCTTGAGCACCTTGTAGTCGGTCTGGATCAGGCTCAAGGTCACCGAGCCCAGCACGTCGGTCGTCTTTGTGTGAGCCCCGGCCGTTTGGGCATACCGGTAACCCTCCACGGAGAATTCGGGGAACGTCCGCTCAAACTCCGCGACGGCGCCCGCCTCCAGCAGCCCGGGAGCGGAGCTGAAGTCGGGGACCAGCTCGGTGACCGAGGTCATGTGGGTCGTCGCCAGGTCGTAGTGGTACGCCACCTTGTTGACGGTGACGGTCCGGGAGAGATCGTAGCTGATGCTGCTGGTGCGGGTGTCGGCCCCCATCGCCAGCCCGCGTCCCTTCACCACCAGGAATTCGGTCGTGTGGGTGATGCTGTGTGAAAGGGTGCCGAAGGCATCCATCGTGGCTGTGACCGAGACCGGGCGGGCCGGCAGATCATTGAGGCGGCCGTTGTCGTCCAGATCCCAGGGCCGGTCGCCGGGCCGCAGCTGCGTCAGCGCCGCCTCGCTCAAAGCCACGGGCGTCTCGCTGAATTCCCGCAGCATCCCGGTGAACAGCCGCAGCGTGTGGACATCCAGGTAGAGACGGCGGTCGCCGGGCGTGACCTGCGGCAGCAACCGCGCCAGTTCCGCATCGCTGACAACCCCGTCATGGGCCCCCACCCCGTTCGCATCCCCTACGTCGGCATCCTCACCGTGGGTGAATTGGCTGGCCGTGGCATTCACGGTCACCGAGAGGGATCCGTCGAAGCCGAACCCGATCGAATAGTTGGAGGAATCTGTCGTCAGCGCCCGGCTGTTCTGGATGATGTACTTCGAGGCGGTCAGGTTGAAGGTGTCGGCGCCGAACGCGTCCCGCGTCCAGGACTGGGCGGCCGCCGCGGAAACTCCCGGGAAGGCGATCCCGAAATCCGCCGGAACGCCGCTGTTGAACGGCGCCGCTTGGACCGCCAGCGCGCCGGCGGCGGGCCCGGTCTCCCGGACGCTCCTCATCAGCGTCGGCACCAGCAGCCCCCGGGCCGAGTCCAGGTAATTCCGGCGCACCGCGGGGTCCACCTGCGGAAGCAGCGCAGCTAAACTACCCAGGTCCGCCTTCTCGTTGTCCCCGATATAGGTGTACTCCATCCGGTTCAGGGTCTGGGTCACCGACCCGTCGAACCCGAACCGCTTCGTGTCAATCACCGCCTCACCGGCCAGCGCCCGGTTGTGCGTCGCGGCGGGATTGAGGTAAATGCTGGAGGTCCGGTTCACGCTGACCATCCCGAACGCGTCCCGCGTCGTGCTGAAAGCGCCGCTCGCCTGCACCGTGTCGGAGGCATCCCCGTTCCCGTTCAAGTCCCAGGCCCCGCCGGCGGCCAGCGTCAGCGCCGCCTCGTTCAAGCTGTACGGCTTGGAGGCCGGCTCGGCCGCCGCGGTCATGTGGGTGGTCTGCGGGTCGTACTCGTAGGCGACTCGGCTTGAGGAGACCGTCACCGACTGGTCGAAGCCGATCGCCACGGAGCGGTTGGTCACCATCTGCGCCAGCGGCCGGTTCTTGAGAACCACGTACTCGGTCTGGGTCACCATGGCCGTCTCGGTCCCGAACGCGTCCCGGCTTAAGGACCGGGCGCCGGCCAGCGGGTCGAAATCCACTCCGGCGGGGAACGCCAGCAGGTAGGCCTGGATCACCCGGGAGACGGGCTCATTCGACATGCTGTTGTAAAGCTGCTGGTTCCGCTCGGTCAGGTAGGCCTGCTCCTGCTGGACCCGAAATTCGTTGGAAGAGGCGAACTCGATCTCCCCGTTCTTCCGGAGGATCTGGTTCCCCAGATCCGCGAGGGCCGCTTGCACGCCGGCCGTGTTCATCGAGGAGACGCCCAACCCCGACTGGATCGTGGCCGACCGCGCCTGCAGCTGGGCGATCTGAGCATCCGCCGCCGGGATCCTCAGCCCGAGAAGGTTCTGCAGGATGCCCACCCGCGCCGGCACCGGCAGCTGGCTCACATCCACGGGGCTGCTGAACGATCCGGCGGAATGGGCCGGGGCTTCGAACAAGGACAGCTCGCTCACATACGCGTAGTGCCAGGCCCCGCTCGCCTGGTAATGGCTCAGGATCCCTTCCACTTTCACGTACCGAACGGCGGTCGGGGCGAGCGCCACGTCGAACAGCTGCGAGTCGGTCAGCCCGCTCTCCTGCAGCAGAGGAAACCAGTCCACTCCGTTCACCGATCCCTCGATCGTGAACTTTTCCTGCCAAATCTTTTGTCCGGCCGTGTCGATGTGAGACGGGGAGTACCGCGTGTCGTACACCAGCCGGTTGACCGTCTTCACGCTCCCCAGGTCCAGCTTCAGCCAGTCATCCTGCCCGTGCGAGTTCCCGCTGATCCAGCCGGTATCCTCGTCGCCGTACAGGCCGTCCACCGCCCTCGATCCGCCGTAGGTGCTGTGGACCGAAGAGGTGGTTGCCGACGCGTTCCGGGCCACGTTTTCGGGGGCGTTGCCGGACTGCGAGACAAACGCCGTCTGTTGGATGTTCGTCATCCGGCCCTGGGCATCGTAGGAGAAGTCGAACACCTGCTCGGCCCGCCGTCCGGTCTCGTGGGAGCCCACCTCGAAGAGCCGAATGTCGCTCACGTACGCGTAGTGCCAGTTCTTGTCCGCCTGGTAATGGCTCAGGATCCCTTCCACTTTCACGTACCGCACGGCGGTCGGGGCGAGCGCCGCGTCAAACACCTGCGAGTCCGTCAGCCCGTTCTGCTCCAGCAGCGTGAACCATTTCACCCCATCCACAGATCCCAGGATCGTGAATTTTTCCTGCCAAATCTTTTGCCCAGCCGTGCTGATGTGAGACGGGCTGTACCGCGTGTCGTACACCAGCCGGTTAATCTCCCTCACGCTCCCCAGGTCCAGCTTCAGCCAGTCGTCCTGGCCGTTCGCGTCGGCGCTGATCCAGCCGGTCGCTTCAGCGCCGGAGAGGCCGTCCACCGCCAGGGCTCCCGTGTAGATCCCCGCGTGCACGGAGGAAGTTCTCGCCTCCGCCCCCAGCGCCACGTCCCCTCCGCCGCCGGTCCGGTCGATCCGGGACTGCGTCACTCTCGTCAGCTGGCCCGCGGCGTTGTATTCGTAGGCATATTCCCGCTCGGCCACCCTCTTCACATGCGCCGGCGTCTCGTACAGCCCCAGCTCCGTCACGTACGCGTAGTGCCAGGCCCCGTTCGCCTGGTAGTGGCTCACGATCCCCTCCACCTTCACGTACCGGACCTGGGTCGGCGTGATCGCCTCATCGAACAGCTGAGGATCCGTCAGCCCATGCCTCTCCAGAAGCACGGACCAGACCAGCCCGTCGTTGGAACCAAGGACGCGGAAATCCGATTGCCAGATCTTCTGCCCCGCCGCGGTGATGTGGCTCGGCGCAAACCGGGTGTCGTACACGATCCGGCTGACCTCCCTCACCTGCCCCAAGTCTATCCTCAGCCAATCATCGGTCCCGTTCGCGTCCGCGCTGAGCCAGCCGCGCGCCTCGTTCCCATAGAACCCGTCCGTCGCCTTGGCCGCCAGGGCGCCGTTGGCCCCCAGGACCAGGCCGGCCCGCTTTTCCTGCAGCGCGCTCCGCACGGCGACCGCCTCGGGGGAATTGTCCACCACGGTCTCTGTGCGGGTCTCGGCGTGAGTGCCGCCGCAGCCATCGTCCACCTGCACGGTGTGGGTGACGGTCGTGTAGGTGTGGGCCAGGATCTGCGCGTCGATCGCCGCGATCTGAGCGTTGATTACGCTGGAATCCATGTAGACGGAGGAAGCCCTCGCCGCCCCGCCCAGCGCCACGTTCCCGCCGCCGCCGGCATTCTCAATCCGCGACTCCGTCACCTTCGACAGTTGGCCCGCGGCGGTGTACTCATACGCGTATTCCCGCACGGCGGTTCTCCCCGTCACGTGGGAGGCGACCTCGAACGCGCTCAGCTCCGACACATACGCGTAGTGCCACGACCCGTCCGCCTGGTAATGGCTGCTGATCCCCGACACCTTCAGGTACCGAACCTTCACCGGCGAAAGCGCCACGTCGAACACCTGGCTCGCCGTCAACCCGTGCTTCTCCAGAAGCACGAACCAGTTCACCCCGTCCTCCGACCCTTCGATCTTGAAGTCCGACTGCCAGATGTGGTACCCCGCCGTCGCGTCGTGCCACGGGTGATACCGCGGGTCGTACACCAACCGGTTGATCTTCTTCCCTCCTCTAAAGTCCAGCTTCAGCCAGTCCCCGATCCCGTTGGCGTTCCCCCCAATCCAACCGTGCGTTTCGCCCCCGGAGAGACCGTCCACCGCACGGGAAGGCCCGTAGGTCGTGTATTGGGACGAGCTCGCCATCGCCGTCCCCAGCGCCACGTTCCCGCCGCCGCCGGCATTCTCCACCCGCGACTCCGTCACTTTCGACAGTTGGCCCGTGGCGTTGTACTCATACGCGTATTCCCGCACGGCGGTTCTCCCCGTCACGTGCGAGGCCGTCTCGTACAACCCGATCTCCGTCACGTAGGCATAGTGCCAGCTTCCATCCTGCGCGTAGATGGAATGGATCCCGGAGACCTTCACGTAGCGGACCTTCACCGGCGCGATCGTCTCGTCAAACAGCTCTCCCTTGATCAGCCCGTTTTTCTGCAGCAGCGGGAACCAATTCACGCCGTCCACCGACCCCTCGACCTTAAACGCGATCTGCCAGATGTCGTTCGCGTAATTGGGGTGGTAGTGGGTATCGTAGACGATCCGGTTGATCTCCCTCACGCTCTCGAAGTCCAGCTTCAGCCAGTCGTCCTGGCCGTTCGCGCCGGCGCCAAGCCAACCAATCTGCGCGTCCCCGTAGATCCCATCCACCGCCCTGCCCATACCATGGCCTGAATAGGTGGAGGAGACCGCCATCACGTGGCCGGGAGCCAGGTTGCCGCCGCCCCCTTCCACCGTCTCCCGGAACTCCTTGATCAGCGACAGCCGCCCCGCCGCGTCGTAGCTGTACTCGAATACCGACCGCCCGGCCCGGCCGCCGATGATCCTTCCCTGCTCGTCTCGCACCACTTGCTCCAGCGCCGGCTGGGGGCCGATGGAGAGATTGCTGGCGTTCATCAGCAAATCGGTGCGGGCCTGCATCCAGACCGCCAAATCCGCCAGGACCCCTTCGAGTTCCACAAACTTCTCGCGGCGCCCCTGCAGCCCTTCCCGCTGCGCCTGCAGCGAAGCGATCAAGGCCTGGATCTCCGCGCTGATCGTCCCCCGCCGGGCCTGAAGGTCCTGGATCAGGGTAATCGCCCCTTCCAGCGCGGCGGCCTGCATTTGCAGGTCGCGCAGCGGGAGCTCCTGGTTGAAATCCCCGTGTCCGAGGGCCTGGACCAGCGGGACCATTTGGTTCTGCAGCACTTGGTGCCGCGCGAGCTTAGTCGCCAGCAGGCCGCTCAGGTGGTCCGTCACCTGCGCCATGGAGGCGCCGGGATTGTTGCGCAGGTACTCCCGCAGCTCGTTCAGCAGAAGGATCTGTCCGTTCATCCGGCCCAGGATGAGCTCCTCCCCTTGGCTCAATTCGCCCGGCCAGTCGGCGGGCCCTTCCCGCACACCGATCAGGTGAGTCGTGATCGGATTGTAGTCGTAGATCAGCTTGTTGTTCGCCTCGCTCTGCTCGCCGGTCACCGAGAAGCTGCGGTTGGAGGTCCGCACGCGGCCCGCCAGCGGCCGGTTGTGCAGGATCAGGTAATCGGTCCGGGTAAGGTTGGTCGTGACCGTGCCGAAGACGTCCCGGGTCGCCGACAGGGAGCCAGCCTCGCTGAAGGCGTTGTCCAGCAGCCCGTTGTTGTTGAGGTCCCACCGTCCGCCGGCCCAGTTCCCGAGCGCGGCCTCGCTCAGCGTGACCGGCAGGTCGGAGGCGCCGACCAAGTGGCCGGTCGTTGGGTCGTGCTGGTACCCGACGGTTCCCAGCGTGGAGGTGTGCGCCTGATCGAAAGCGACCTGCAGCGACCGGGTCTGGGTCTCCTTCACGAAGGCGCGACTGTTGATGATCCGGTTCCGGTTCTGGGTCACCGTGTTGATGACGGTTCCGAACGGGTCCTTCGTCCGGATCAGCGTGGCGGCCGCCTCGGTGTCCGAGGTGTCGCCGTCGCCGTTGAAGTCCCAGGCCTGGTCGCCCGGCTGGATCTGATCCACATCGGATTCGCCGAACCCGAAAAAGGAAACCAGGTCCTGAACCCCTTCGTCCGAAGAAAGCAGCAGCGTCGGGTAGAGCGCGCCGGTCCCCGGCTGGAGGTACCGCGCGAGCGTGGCCGGGTCCACCTGCGGGAAGAGGGCGGCAAAGTTCCCCCTCTCGGTGCCGTCGCTGAACCGGTTCAATGATGACTGGACGGTCACCGACACCGAGCCGTCGAACACGATCCCGACCGACTGGCCGTGGTATTCCTTGTTCAGCGCCCGGTTGAAGGAGACCTCGTACACCGTGCGGCCGATCGAGTAGGTGGCGGTCCCGAAGTAGTCAACCGTCTTGGAGGCGTTGCCCGCCGGCGAGATGAACACAGCCCAGACGTCGGGGGTGGCCGTACCGAAGAACTTCCGAAGGTCTACCGGCTGCTCGGCGGCCTCCTTCATGAATCCGGCATAGAGCCGGTGGGTCTCGGGGTTCCAGAGTTTTTCCCGGGTCGCTTCACCCACCTGCGGCAGTGCCTCCGCCAAGTCGCCGGCATTGTTGACCACCTCCGCGCCGGTGGTGAACGCCTGCTTCACGCGGGTCTCGCCGACCGTGAGTGCCAGGTCCAGGCCGTGCGTCTTGCTGCGGGTCACCACGGTTTCAGCGAATGACCGGCCCATGATGATCTTGAAGGTGGACTGGGCGGCGCTGTAGGTGGTGGTGCCGAACGCGTCATCCACGCGCGTCAGCGTGGCGGCCGCCTCGGTGTCGGTAGTGTCCCCGTCCCCGTTGAAATCAACGGCGACATCCTGCGGCATCGCCGGGTTCAGCGTCCCCTCGCCGAAGCCGAACAGGTCCAACAGGCTCACCGGCTGCTCCTTGGCCGACTTGAGCAGTGTGGCGTAGGCGGTCCCCGCCGGATTCAGGTAGAACGGCAGCGAAGCCGGGTCCACGGCTCCCAGATCCGCGGCGGTCTCCCCATCCTTCGTGTACTCGTAGACGATCCGGTTGGCGCTGGTGGTAGTGGCCAGATCCCACCCGGTGGCAAGGCTCCGGGCTTCCGCGCTCTTGACCAACAGCCGGTTGTGGGTGGCTTCGCCGGCTTCGTACGTGTTCCGGGTGGCGCTGCGGTTGATCGTGCCGAACAGGTCGGTGGTCACCGTGAGCGTCGCGGCGAGCTCGCTCTCCTGGGCCGAGCCGTTCCCGTTGAAATCAAAATGCAGTGTCACCTCGCTGCTGCCCGGATCGAAGAAACCGCTCATCGGAACCGGCAGCTCCTCGGCACCCGTCAGGAAGGTGGTGATGAGATCATAGTGGTTCTGGAGCTTCTGGGCGGTGGCGGTCCGCCCGCCGTCGAAGCTCAGCGAGAGGGACCGGTTGCTGGCCACCCCGGTCAGCGCGCGTCCTTTGAGGATCAGGTGTTCGGTCCGGGGCGCGTTGAAGGTGATGCTGCCCAGGATGTCCTGGGTCCGGGTCAGGACGCCTCGGATCGAGGTCCCGGCGGCCGACCCGTCCCCGTCCAGGTCGAAATTGAGCCCCAACTCGGTGTTCCCGACGCCGAAGACGTCCTCCATGTTGACCGGATTCTCGGTGATCCGCTTGAGCAGCGTCGCGTACAGCTTGCCCGTGAGCGGGTTGACGTACAGCGGCCGGTCTCCCGGGTGGACTTGGGTTAGGTCGGCCTCGGTGTCGGTGTCCAGCGTGTACTCGTAGGCCAGCACGCCCTGCGTGACGCTCTGCGCCCCGTCGAAGCCTTTCGACTGGGTCTGCGTCTGGGCCTGGGCCACCACGAAGCGGTTGCCCTGGACCACATACGTGTTCTTGATCACAGTCTGGATCTCGCTGCCGAAGACATCCTTGGATAGTGTGACCGCCCCGGACGCACCGACCGGCGCGCGGCCCGCGATCCCCAGCAGGTCCCAGTTGAGCTCCACCGCCTGCTCCGTGAGCGATTTGCCCAGCGCCTTGAACAGCCGCCGCGTGGCGGGATCCACGTAGAGCGACCGGCTGGCCGGATGGACGTCCGGCAGCAGCGCCTCCAGCTCGGCGGCACTCACCACGCCGTCGCCGTTTAAGTCCGCCGGTTCCGCGGCGGTGTAATCGTAGAGGGCGGCCGAAGCGCTCACCTGCCTCGACCCGTCGAACGACCGGGTGGTCGTCCTGTTCTCGGTGCGGCCGATCAGCGGCCGGTTGATCCGGATGAAATAGCTGGTCTCCGTGTCGGTGGCTGTTAGGACCCCAAAGTGGTCGCGGCTTAAGGTGAGGCTGTGGGAGCCGGGCCCGTTGATCCGGGTGGAGTTCTCCAGCACGCCGTCCCGGTCGATATCGGCGCCCATCAGCTGCTCCGTGATCCCCAGCAGGTCCAGCCCCGGCACCGAGGCGTCCACAAAAACCGGCAGCGAGACCGCGGAGAGCAGCAGCCCTTCGAAGACTGAGTCCGGCGTGCCGTCGCCGTCGGTATCCCGCAGGAACCTGGCATCCTCCGGAAGGTCGGCCAACGGCGTCGAGGAATCGCTGAAGGCGTAGCGGACTCGGGACCGGTTCAAGCTGAGGGTCAGGTCTATTCCGCTCACCTTCTGCAGCGTGCCGGCTTCCTCGACCAACGCCCGCCCGTTGATGATCCGGTACCCGTTGGAGGTCAAGGCCTGCGTCCGGCTGCCGAACAGGTCCAGCGACTCGGCGGCGGTCCCCTTCACGGAAACCGTCGCTCCGGTCCACAGGTCGGAAACGGAAATCTCCTGGTCCTCGGCCCGGATCAGCAGCCCTTCCCGGATCCTGCGGACGCCGGAACCGTCACTATAGAGGAAGCGATCCCGGACGGAACCGCCCTCGAGGAGGTTGGTCCCGGCCAGAGCGGGGTCGGTCAGGGCGGTGCCGGTGCCGCTGTAGCCGTACACGATCGTCCCGGTGGAGGGGGTGTTCACGCCGTCCAGCCCGATGGTGACGCTGTTCGTGGCGACCTTCTCCACGCGAGATTGCTGTTTCCGAACGATGAAGGATTGTAGGATCTGGTTCGTCGTGACGCTGCCGAACAGATCCGCGCTGCCGGTCGTGCTCCCCTCGGAGGTGACGCCCTTGAGCAGGCCGCGGAGGATCCCGGCAGGAATCGGATTGAACGGGTCCACAAACTCCGGAAGGATCGCGCCGCCGGAGACGTAGTCGGTCACCGCCAAATCCACCGCCTTTTCCTTCCCATCCGTGTAGCGGTAGGCCAGGCGCGTGTCGCTGCTGGTTTTCGTCCCGTCCGGGCCGGTCCCGGTCGTGTTCTGGTGGTTCTCCGACAGTTTCGCCTGGTTGTGGATGATCACGAACTGCTGGGTGATCGTCCCCGACGTGACGCCACCGAAGAGGTCCCGCTCTTCCAGGGTTCCCTGCATTTCGGAATGAACCAGCGCCCCCACGAAGTCCAGCTTGCCGTTGGAGCCGTCCAGCGGCAGCCCGTCCGGCCCGTTGTGCGACTGATCGAAGAACGGCTCCCGGAACCCGTAGATCGGAGTCCCGTCCGGACGGCGACCCGTCACCACCACCAGATCCAGGTCATCCTCTCCGGAAAACCGATCTCCCAGATCCTGCGCCGTGTATTCGTTGGCCTTGTCAACGTACTGGAAGCTCTGCACGGCCGTCTGGCGGCTCACCATGCCGTCCACGGCTTCGGTGCGGGTGTCCGAGACCGTCTTGCCGATCCTCGGCAGGATCCCCGCGATGATGATCCACTCGTTCACGTTCAGCGAGACCGACCGGGAGCCGTAGACATCCTGGGAGATGCTGAACCCGCCCGAATGGGTGATGGCGCCGCTCAGGTCGCCGTCCTGGTTCAGGTCGAACCACCAGGAAACCGGGGCGCCGTTAACGTCCTTGCCCAGCGCCTGCCGCTCGGCGACCTGCACCGGTAGATCATGGGCGCTGACGAGCCGCAGGAACCCGTCGGCTCCGCGGCCGTATTCAAAGAGGGAGGCGCCCGCCGAGAAGCTGCGGCCACCGTCGAACGTGATGCTCAGGCTGTTCTGGTTCTGCTCGGTCTCCCGCAGCAGGCCGGTGAGAAACTCGTAGCGGGTGAAGCTCACGGCTTGGGCCTGCGTGAAGGCGCCGTCCAGAGAGCGGAGGGTCCGGCTGCGGGTGTCGGTCTGTTCCGGTTTGGCCTGCCCGTTATAGACGCGGTAGGCGGTGCGGGTCAGCGATTCCCGGATCTCGCCGTAGGCAGTGGTGCTCGTGCCGTAGGCGCCGGTGGGGTGATTCTCCAACGGATCGCTCCCATCCAGCGAGCCGTCGAAGTTCCAATCGAAACCGCCGACCACCGATTGCTCCTCGGCTTTCATCAGGAGCCCGCTGAAGATCTTGCCGGGGGTCGGAGCCTGAGGGTCGATCAGCTGCGCCCGGATCTGCCCGCTGGCCGGGTCCACGTAGTTGGTGCCGGCAGTCAGATCAGCGGCGTTCTCCGTTCCGGTCGTGTAGGAATAGGCCACCTCCCCCTCGCTGACCGTCCGGCTGGCATCGATCTCCAAACGGCCATTCTTGCTGTGCACCCGAAGCGCCTTGGCCTGGTTGTGGATGATCTGGAAAGTGGTCTCCACCACCGACACGGTCCGTGTCCCGGTGATCTCCAGGCCGGTGGTGGTGGCCCCGACGAAGGGGCCGGTCTCTCCGGCATCACCGGTGTCGCCGTCGAAGTTCCAGTCCACGCCGCCGGCCAACGCCCTCTCGCGAGCGTTCTTGAGCAGGCCCACCCAAAGCTGGTTCTGCGCCGCGTTTAGGTAGGCGCTGCGGTCCTGCTCCCGGACCTGCCCCAGGCTAGCCAGCGTGTCGCCCAGTTCGGTGTAGGCGTAGTCCACTTCCTGCACCGACTGGGAGCGGGACCCTTCCAGCGAGTTGGAGACCACGCTGTTGCGCACATGCTCCAGCAGCGGGTTCAACCGGACGATCCGGAACGTCTGCGTGGGGGTCGTCACCGACTCGTTGCCCAGCGGATCCCGGCTGCGAGTCTGGCCGGTCGCCTCCAGCCCCTTCAGCAGGCCCGCGAAGATTTGATTCGTCTCCGGGTCAATAAACGCCTCACGGATCGTCCCGCCCGACACGTAGTCCGTGTTCGTCAGCCCCGCCGCCGTCTCGGTCCCGTTCGTGTAGAGGTATTTCTGGGTCGCCAGGACCCGGGTCAGCGTGGTGTCGGTGCCCATGCCGACCGTCTCACTCCGCTGCGCGTCCAACCGGGCCGTGTTATGGATAATCCGGAAGCTCTGGATGATCGGGTTGCCGGGCCGGTCCGCGCCGTCGGTCCAGACCTGCCCGCGGGTGACGTTGCCGAAGATGTCCCGCTCGTAGGTGCCGATCGCCCCGGAGATGTCCGCGGTGGAAATGCCGCTCAGCGGCGCCACCGGGGCGCCCTGGGCCTCGGAATGCAGCAGCAAGCCCACGAAGTTGGTCTTGCCGTCCCCGTCGTAGTCCAGGAAGTCGTACCGGAACACCCAGTTGCCCGAGGCGTCCTTCATCACCAGGTCCAGGTCGTCGTCCCGCGTCGGGTCGATCGCCGCCAGCTGCGCCGCCGTGTA
>OBEQ010573543.1_pt1 | contig 89379 bp, 98 predicted proteins | sample 1670901 | NCBI WGS metagenome assembly OBEQ01 (sample SAMEA104232315, study PRJEB22302) | groundwater metagenome | biome: forest; feature: aquifer; material: groundwater | place: USA | collected 2011-08-07 | depth 5.4 m | reverse complement strand
TCCCAGTTCTGGCAGAACTTACAGGCAAGATTGCACCCCGCCGTTCCGAATGACAGAACCGGCGTGCCGGGCAGAAAATGATTTAACGGCTTTTTCTCAATCGGGTCCACGCAGAAGCCGCTGGATCGCCCGTACGTGGTCAGGACGATCTGATCCTGCAGGCGTTCGCGCACGAAGCAGAGGCCCTGCTGCCCCTCTTGGAGTTTGCAAAACCGCGGACAGAGGTCGCACTGGACGCGACCGTCATCCAGCTTGTGCCAGTACTTGGTGGGAAATCCGGTTGGGGAATTCATTGTGCCGTCAGCGAAGTGTCAGCCACTACATCCCACCTGTCGATCGACATCGCATCATTAGGTGATGGCAGCCAGGTCTTCGGGAGAGGAGGCGAACAGCCGCCCAGCAGGGCAGCGGCACACAGAAGACAGGTGACGATCGCACAATGGATAAACCGATTGCTTGCCATGGGAGATTCTCCTTGCAACAGGTTTTGATGATCGCTGCTATTCGCTACTCATGCAGGATAGAATGACCAATGGAATATCTGAATGCACAGATCGTTCCTTCGACGGTCTTCTTCGCCGATGCTATGCTCGGGAGGCTGGCCCGCTGGCTCCGGATGCTCGGATACGACACAGCCTATGAAAAGGTCATTTCCGATGAATCGTTGGTCGCGCGTGTTTTGACAGAACAACGGTGGCTCCTCACCAGGGATCGCTACCTCGTACAACGCAAGGTCCTTCGAGGTCGTCACAGGCTCATTGTCAGCGACCATCTGCAAGACCAGCTTCGGCAACTCCGGTCGGAGCTACACCTTGATCTTGACCTCAGTGACAGAACCACAAGCCGGTGCGCCGAATGCAACGTTCTCCTGATGCCAATTCCGCACGAGGAAGCCGCTCACGCAGTCCCCACCTATGTCGCAAGCTTGCATCCCCAGTTCGTACAATGTCCGAACTGCAGGCATATCTACTGGCCTGGCACCCATTGGACACATATGCTCACTCGACTCCAAGCACTGAGGGCCTCGTGAGAGTGGGCTACCTGCCGTTGATCCTCTTCCTGATACTGCTCGCTCTCCTCCCGGTCGTGTTCGGACAACTGTTCACAACAGCCTTGGTGAAGCTTCGACTGGAGCCCTCAACCGCGATTCTCCTGGTCGTGGGCATCATCCTCGGCGGCGCAATTAATATTCCTCTGAAGCGCATTGCCAGGAACGACGCGCTGGTCGAAGACCCACTGGCGATCCTGGGTTTGACCGGCCGGTGGCCACGGTTTCAGCGGACCCGGCAAGAAACGGTCATCGCCGTCAACGTAGGTGGCTGCCTAATTCCTGCAGGCCTAGCCATCTACGAGATCGGCCATCTCCTATTCGACAGGCCGCAATCCCTCCCCTGGCTTGCCATCGCGGTCGCAGCAAATATAGCCATCTGCTATCGACTCGCCCAGCCGGTCTCAGGAGTCGGCATCGCCTTGCCGGGACTGGTGCCTGCAGCGGTCGCAGCCGTGAGCGCCTTTTGGCTGGTTCCCGAACAGGCGCCGCAAGCCGCCTTTGCCGCGGGAGTGCTGGGTCCCCTCATCGGCGCCGATCTACTCCACCTCCGTGACATCAAAACACTTGAGACAGGGGTCGCCAGTATCGGAGGCGCCGGCACGTTCGATGGCATTGTCCTCTCCGGCATCGTCGCCGCCTATTTAGCCTGAATCAACAGGCCAGGCGAGGGGCGCGAGGCTAAGGGCTAGAGAAAACCGTCATGCTTCAGATCAGAAGCCTTCGCCACTTGCCTCTGGCCGCGCGCCTCTTGCCAGAAAACCTGAAATCGCAGCAGAAGTACTCATGAATAATGCATGTTAGGACACTTCGAGCACTCCCACGCCGTCGTAAAACAGGATCTTGCTGCCAAAGGCCTTGCACTTGGCCTGCATAGTTCTTTGCAAAAATGCGGTCTCCTGGTCCTTCGCCAGCCGGACATACAAGTCCTCAATGCATACAGGATGGAGCACGATCCGCGCGATGCGGCCTCGTTCGAGTTCCAAGATAAACAAAAATGAGAGATCGTTGCGCTCGGCTGAATCGACCGCATAGTCGTCGATGAAGTCGCCGGCCGAGTAGAGGATGGCCTTGCCCTTGTAGAGTTCGATGCCTTGCGCGGTGTGGTTGGAGTGGCCCCAGTAGAGGTCGGCTCCGAGATCGAGGATCTGATGAGCGAACATGCGCATGGCAACCGACGGGGGGCCCCAGTTAGGCCCGACGTGTGCACTGACAATCACAAGGTCAACTTGACGGCGGACTTGTTTCAAGAGCTGCGCAAGCCGAGACCGATAGGGTTCGACGATGCCCTTCGCATCGTAGGCAATGTAATGAGTGCCCGGTTTCTTCTCCCCCGCTTCCCATTCCGGCTCGTTGTCCGTGAGGGAGATGACTCCGAGCCGGCCTTGCGGCAAGTCCAGAATGGCCGGTGTTAGCGCCTCCATCAATGAGGCACCAGCTCCCGTTCGCTTGATACCGGCATGGTCGAGCAGTGCCAGACACTCGACCAATGCATCCGTTCCATAATCCAAGACGTGATTGTTGGCCAAGGTGACGCAGTCAATCTTGGCGGCGCGAAGAAAGTCGATCGCGCGGGGATGGGCGCGAAAGTGAAAGGCTTTGGATTCGGGCTGCCACTCGCGCCCCCGACCGCTGATCACACATTCCAGATTGATCAACCGTCGATCCGCCTTGAGCATCAGCGGCAACACATCGCTCCAAATCTTGTCCGGCCCGATTGACTGATTGCGGATCACATACTGATCCACCAGCCGCCCTAACATGATATCCCCGGTCAGTGCGATCTGCATGGCAGGCCCATCCCCTTCGCCGAAAAGGCCGCCGCTCCTGAGGCAGGCTGAGGTCAAGGCCAAGGTTGAGCGAAGATCAGACTCTTTTTTCTCAGCCTTGACCTGAGCCTAAACCTTCCTAAATGTTGGCGGACTTTTTCAGCATCCTGCTATCTTCCGAACCGTCCCATGAGCTGCGCTTCTGCCAAGACATGTCCCTTGCACGCGTCCAACACCTGAGCCTTGGTCGCGCGGGGCTTCAGATTCAACGCAGCATCCAGCGCATAGAGCCTGAAATAGTACCGATGGGGCTTGCCGGGCGGAGGGCAGGGTCCGCCATAACCGATCCGTCTGAAATCGTTCAATCCTTGCAGCGCTTCGTTGGGCAAACGGTCCTTGGTCGGCACGCCCTCCGTGAGTCCTCGCAGGTCGAGAGGGAGATCGTAGATCACCCAATGCACCCATGTGCCGGCCGGTGCGTCGGGATCATCCGCAATGATGACAAGGCTTTTCGTGGCGGCAGGCGGCACGCTCCAATGGAGCGGAGGCGACAGATCCTCACCTTCACAGGTATGCCGGCGTGGGATGAGATCGCCGGATTTGAATGCCGAACTGCTCAACTCAAAGGCCATACGCTTCTACCCCCTGTGAACCAATACCGAACAAGGCGCATGTTTCACGACCGTGTCGGCCACGCTCCCCATAAAATATTCCTGAGCGCTGCGTCCGCTGCGAGACCCGACGACGATGAGGTCAGCCCGCTCGCGCCGGGCGGCGGTGACGAGCTGAGCCCCTGGATGGCCCGACAGCACGATTCCTTTCGCGGAGAATCCGGCTTTCTTCAACGTACCTACCGTTCGGGCCGCAAGTTTTTGAGCTTCACGTCTGAGCACTCCCTCGACCTGATTTCCCACCGCAAGGGCTCGAGAAGGGACACGAAGGCTTTCCATAGAGAGAGGAGGAATCACACTGGCGACCGTCACGGTCGGACGACTATGTTCAGGTAACCCTCTCAGCCATGCGACAGCTTCCCACGATTCGATGGAGCCATCCGCGCCGAGCAGGACTCGCTGGAGCCTATTCGCCGGCTTCTTGACCACGAGCACCGGACAGGGAGCCTGCATGAGCAGCTTCCTCGAGACCGTGCCTAAGAGCATCGGTTGAAACTCGGTCATCCCTCGTGACCCGATAACGAGGAGATCAGCCTGTTCCCGCTTGGCGGAGCGGGCAACCGCGTCAGCTGGACTTCCGCGCAGGAGTTTGGCCCGGACTGAATCCCAGGATGCGGAGACTTTCAACTCCGCCCCTTCCAGCAACCGCGCCGCACCTTCGAGCGAACATGCCAAGACGTTCACCAGTGCCAAGCGGGTTTTCCGATCCAGCTTCGATAAGGATTTGAACTGCGCCATATCGACCGCATGGACCAACAACAGTGAGCAGTCGTCCGGACTGCAGACGTGCGGCAGCCAGTCTAGAGCCCACTGGGAGTGACGGGAACCATCGATGGCGCAGAGAATCTTCATACCGTGCGTTTCCTCTCCGGCATGAGCATCCTCCGGACCTTCTCCAGACCCTCGATCACCTCCTCATCCTCGACCTGAGGAAACTGTTCATAGAACTGGCCGATCCCGAAGAACCACTCGGACGTGTGCAGGACCACCGCCTCATCGACAAGCATCTTTAATTCGGCCAATACCCGTGGAGGCGCGACCGTCACCGCGGCAACGATCTTCGCCGTTTCCGCCTTGAGCAAGGCGCCCAGCGACGCATAGAACGTCGCCCCTGTCGCAATACCATCGTCCACCAGGATGACCGTCTGCCCTTTCAGCGAGGGAAGTGTTCGTCCACCCCGGTACCGTTCAATTCTTCGGCGGATTTCGCTCTCCTGACAGAGAATCTCCTCCTCCACTTCCGCCTTGCCCACGTGATACTCCCGGATTACATCCTCGTTCATATGCCGGTAACCGGTTTCGGCCAAGGCGCCCATTGCAAGTTCGGGATTCGAGGGGGTTCCCAACTTGCGCGTGATAAACACGTCCAAAGGCAGTCGCAACGCCAGGCTGATGTCATAGCCCACCACAACCCCGCCGCGCGGCAACGCGATGACCATCGTATTTTTCGCGTCCTTATAGTGGAGAAGCTTCTGAGCCAACCGTTGGCCTGCATCATGACGGTCCCGAAAGAGAGCAAATTCACCACGAGGAATCATCGTTTTCCTTCCGGCTATGGAATCCAATACGGCGGCCCCCGATAAGGCCCCAAATTGAATCCTTCCAAGCTGTCAGTAGTCTCCTTCGGTACTTGAGCAAGAGAGATGCCGAAGTCATTCCCAGATGGAAAAACGTAACCACCTGAACCTTCAAGAAAAGTTGAACCACAGGCAGTACGCAGGCGTGAGTTGAAGGAATTAGCTGAGGGAGATTTCCACAGTGCTCGAATGTTGCTGCGGCAAGGAGGGGCAATCGGACGAATCAGGATGGCTCCAGCAGAACCAGCGGGCTGTTCAAAAAGTTCGACCAGCAAGGCCGCAGCGAGTGAGGGAGGTTGAGGTCAAGGTTGAGCGAAGATCTGACTTTCTTCATCTTAGCCTCAACCTTAGCCTTAACCTCAGCCTTCTCCGAGCTGGCGGACTTTTCCAATAGCCTGCTAGTCGGACTTCCCCTTCCGCCAGAAGATCCAGAAGAGCACCGCGACCACGACAGCCGCGAGTATCAGTGCAAACACTTCAGCAGCCATAAATTCACACAACGAGGCAGGGTCACCTCGTCGCCTCTCACGGACGGACCTCCATGCGATTGTCGACCTTGTCAACCCCGAAGACGTACCAGGCATCGAACTCGGCCATCCTCTTCTGCGGCGCAGAGGGCGCGTCTCCTTCCAGCGTGACCACCGATTTCTTCACTGTCACACGGATGCGCTCGGCGTTGACGAAGGGATCTTTTTCCAACACGAGGCGCACCGCCTTCGCAATGGCCTCATCGGAATCTTCCTGCAGCGGAACGACCTCCATGCCATTGACGACGTCTCGACTCCCGGGAACCCACCAGGCCAGCACGCCGGCCAGCCGCTTCTGGATGAGACTGGTGACATGGTTATCCAGGAGCACAACCCCGTCCGTGACAGACACTTGAATCACCCCATGCGGCGTCACGGTCGCCTCCCTGACGGTTTCCCAGGTCCCTTTGCGCTTCACCTGAATCGTGCAATTCTGCAGGCCGGGAGCATAAAGCAACGCATCTCGCACGGCGTCCAGGATCGCTCCATCGCCCATGTGGGTGGAAGGCGTCACGTGCAGTCGATCCACGATGCCTGTGACTCCGGGAACAACAATGGCGAGCTCCAGAGACAGTTTCTTCGCCGCCACATCCTCCGCCTCACCCTCCAGGGTGAGCACGCCATCGCTGAAGTCCATACGAACGGGATATTTGTGCAAGTTGATACGCGGTTCCCGTTCGAATGCTGCACGGACCGCTGTGAGAACTTGATCCCGATTCGTCATCTCAGACTCCCTTTTGTTTGACCGGAGACTCAACCTTCCTCAGGTCGTTCAACCTCCGGGACAGCGAACTCTTCCAGCAGTTTCCGCTGCCGCGGCGTGAGGTCGGTCGGGGTTCTGACCTCCGTGACCACAAACAAATCCCCCTTCCCCTCCAGGCGTGGCATCCCCTTTCCACTGAGCCGCAGCGCCGTCCCGCTCTGCGTACCGGCGGGAACGGTGACCCGCAAGGTCTCCCCTCCCAGCCCCGTCACGGAAATCTCGGTGCCCAGCGCCGCCTCCGGGAACGTGACCCTCTTCACCATATAGAGGTCGTCGCCGTGCCGGTCGAAGGAGGGATGGGGCCGCAAGTGGGGACGAATCAGCAGATCGCCTGGCGGACCGCCATTGGCGTTCGGTTCGCCCTGTCTCGCGAGCCGGATCATCATCCCGTCATCCACCCCGGGAGGAATCTGCACCTTGAGTCGATGGGTCACAAACTCATATCCGTTTCCTTGGCATGTCGTGCAGGGGGTCTCAATGAGTTGGCCGCGCCCGTGACAGCGGGAACACGTCGTCAGCGTGACCACGCGCATACCCTTGCTGCTTTTGGCATGCTGTGTCTGCCCGGTTCCAGCACAGTCGGGACAGGGTTTCGGCTTCGTTCCAGGCTTGGCGCCACTTCCTGCGCAAGGCGCGCATTTCTCGGAGCGGGTGATCGGAATCTCGCGTTCGCCTCCCTTGGCAGCTTCTTCCAAGGTGAGATCCAGGTCATACCGCAAATCCACGCCCCGGCTCGGCCCGGAGCGGGGTCTCGTGCGTTGACCGAAGAGGTCACCGAACGCACCGGATAAATCATCGAACCGGCCGCCGAAGAAATCGCCGAACTGAAAATCGCGCATGAGATCTTCAGCCGTCCAGCGTTCGCTGACCCCCGCATGACCTGTGGCATCGTACTCGTGACGCTTCGCATCGTCCGACAGGACCGCATAGGCTTCAGCAATTTCTCTGAACTTGGCCGTGGCATCCGGATCCCTATTCCGGTCCGGATGATATTTGAGCGCCAGCTGACGATAAGCCTGCTTCAGCTGATCCCTGGTGGCAGACCGATCCACGCCCAGGATTTCATAGTAATCACGCTTCGTTTCAGCGGTCGACACTTTTCCCATCCTGTTCCTATCCGTTAGGCGAAGAGCTAACAGACCGCATAAACCCCCTTGGCCAGAGCCTGGCAGAAGGGCGTCATTCTATGCAGGGCCTGCTGAACCTCCCGACCGATCAGCGGCTCAACCGAAGCCAACGACATCCCCTTCGCCAGATGGACCTCGACCATGACGAACTGTGGCGATGACACAGGCCGGCCAATCTGGCTCGTGAGCCAAACCGTCACTTCACGGAGCCCCTTCACGTTCTTGTAGATCTGCCCGGCCAGCACATGGGCAAGCACGTTGTAGATCTTCCCCACATGCGCCACAGGGTTTTTCCCGGCTGCCGCTTCCGCACTGGCCGGTCGGCGGAGCGAAATCACCCCGCACACGCGATTCCCTCGCCCTACTTCTCCCGAATCGCCCGCTTCCGCTGACGTGCCGAGCAATGAGAGGTACATCCCCTCGACTCCCGCTCCGCGACGATCCAGTGCATTGAGCGTGACCTCGGCTGACAGCCGAGGCTCCGACTTCTGTTTCACGAAGGACTGCAAGGCCTTCAACACCTCAGCCTTGCGCGAAAAGTATTGAGACTCTGTCCGGATAGATGAAGCCAGCAAAGGCATCGCGACCGTGAGCGTTACCTGCCCTCTCGTTCGCACGCCAAGCACCTTGACATCCTGCCCCGTGGCCGGAAATGCCTTCTTAAAGGAAGCGCTGTTCAGAAACTGTTCGACCTGAAAAACCAGGCGCTCGGTCGGAGTGAACGGCGCATAGCCCACCGCAGCGGAGGTATCGTTAGCAACCGGGCCTCCCCGCCGCTCACTCACTGATTGCAGTTCCGCGGAAGCCGGCTTCAGCTCTACCTGACACGTGAGGTGCTTGAGGGGATCCACGTGCGGGAGGTGCCGCCTGAACCATGTACAGGCAACACGCTCGGCGATCTCCTCCACCGGCACCAATTTCTTTCGCCACTCGAAGGTCGCCCGATCTCCCATGACCAAACGCATTGGCGTGATGACATGGCCTCCACCAGGACGGCAGTCCACCTCACCCGCCACCAACAGCCCCTTATCTGCGTTGAAGTGGAGCACGCGACCACACAGCTTCAGATAGGCTTGCGCCAGCTCGACCGCGACCTGCTCCATCACCGCATCGCAGATCGTGTCGGGATGACCCAAACCCTTCCGCTCAACAATTTCGAACGGCTGATCGGTGATGGGATCGCCCGTTGATCTCAGAATCATCGGCTTCATATGCAAGATTTCTATTTCCGTTCTGGGCATCGCACATCGCCCAGCCAGCCCATCATACTTTCGCGAGCCACGAGATCATAGAACCTCCCAAGGTAACCACCGTTTATAGCGATGCAGCCAGTTGAGTCAGCACCGAATTATCTTTTTGCATGAGCACCTTAATGCTGCCCGACATCTCGTCCGATCTGATCATGCACTCAGCTCAAGTCTTTCCGTCGTGCACTAGGGAGTGAATCGAGCACCTGGGCTTCTTAGTTGAGCAAGGCCGGTACCATCAGCCAAAACCGAGCCAAACCAGGACTTCATCGGAAAATCAGTAGATTCGAGCGGATAACCCGGCCACGCTCCCGGAACAAGGGATATCTTGCTACAACATCCAGGCTCCACGTGTAGTGAAAAGCTACAGAAGTCGTAAGGAAATTGTGTCTGCGCCCCACTTCTTACGGCACCATGCTTGCTCATTCTTCTAGATGTCACTACTGAGGTTCCGTATCTCTCATGAACTCCCCGGCTCACCCAATGACATCGCTGTGGATGACGTGCCTCATGCTCATCCACAGTCTGACGTTCATTCCCGGATGCGTCGGTGACTCTTATGATCCCACGCGCCAGGCCGAGCGAGACAGGATGGTGAACGAGCAGATCATTTCCCGTGGCATCAAGGACCAGGCCGTCCTCGCCGTGATGCGTCGCATTCCCCGCCACAGATTCGTTCCCGCCCTCTACTCCGCGGGCGCCTACTACGACAATCCTCTCCCGATCGGCCACGGCCAGACCATCTCGCAACCCTTTGTCGTCGCGCTCATGACCGAAGCGCTCGCATTGCAGGGCGCGAAGAAGGTGCTTGAGATTGGAACCGGTTCGGGGTACCAGGCTGCAATCCTGGCCGAGATTGTGCCCCATGTCTTCACCATCGAAATCGTCGAGCCCCTGGCGACAGAGGCTGCACAGACGCTGGCGGAACTCGGCTACCGCAACATCCACGCGCGCGTCGGTGACGGCTATCAAGGCTGGCCGGAGGAAGCCCCCTTCGATGCGATCATCGTGACCGCCTCGTCCGAGCATGTGCCGCAACCGCTCCTCGATCAACTCGCCGTTGGAGGGCGCCTGATCCTCCCGGTCGGCAAAGCCTTCCAGGAACTTCAGGAATTGGTCCTCTATCGCAGGACCATGGACGGCTATGAACGCACGCGGCTCTCGCTGGTTCGCTTTGTTCCACTGATCCACAAGGACCAATCCCCTCAACCAGGTGACCGATAACCGATGGATTCGCCTCGCTCGGAACTCCCTCGCCGTATCGGAATCTTTACCGCCGGCTGTCTGTTGGTCAGCAACGTCGTCGGGAGCGGCATCTTCACGACGACCGGATTTATGGCTCGCGATCTCGGCAATCCAGGACTGATCTTGGCGATCTGGTTCTTCGGAGCCTTGCTGGCCCTCGCGGGAGCGCTGTCGTACAGCGAGTTAGGAACGGCTCTGCCGGTCGCGGGAGGAGAATACGCCTATCTGCGCCGCGCCTATGGCCCACTTGCCGGATTCCTCAGCGGGTGGACGTCGTTCACAATCGGCTTCAGCGCCGCCATTGCGGCGGGGGCTATGAGCTTTGCCGCATACCTGGTTCAGATTCTTCCCTTCCACAGTGAGAACGGTCCCCTATCGACGGGGATTGCGTTGACACTGATCTGGGTCGTCACGGGGTTTCATCTCGCCGGTGCAGGCTCCGGTGGATTCCTGCAACGGCTGCTCACCATTCTGAACATCGGAGCCATTCTGATCCTCGTCATGGGAGTGCTGATGTTCGGGAAGGGAAACTGGAATCACTTCAGCCTCTCTGCCCCCGACATCACTCCCGGCTTTGGAACGACGATGGTCTCGCTGATTTTCGTCACCTACGCCTACTCAGGCTGGAATGCGGCGGCCTATGTGGCGGGAGAAATCGTCGATCCCGGACGCACCATCCCGCGGGCCATGATCGGCGGCACCCTCTTCGTGGGGTTGCTGTATCTTGTCGTGAACGGGATCTATCTCTATGCACTGCCCGTCACTGAGCTAGGACAACCACCGATCCTCCCCGTGGCCAACAAGGTGGCCGCGGCCCTGCTGGGCCCAACAGGCACCCTCTTGGTGACGGCCCTTCTCTGTCTCTCGATCGCCGGAGCCGTGAGCGCGATGGTGTGGGCAGGACCCCGCGTGTACTATGCCATGGCACAAGACGGCTTAATTCCCTCCCTCTTCGCGAACACCCCCGGCAGGCAACAGGCGCCGATCAACGCCATCCTTCTGCAAAGCCTATGGGCCTCAGTTCTGATTATGTCAGGGAGCTTCGAACGGCTGGTGATCTACAGCGGCACCGTGCTCATGATCTTCAACGCCCTTGCAGTGGGAGCCATACCGATCCTGCGTCGGCAAGAGCCAACTCTTCCCCGTCCCTATCGCACCCCTCTCTACCCGTTTGTCCCGGCATTCTATCTTCTTGTGTCGACCGTGATCGTCGGAACCGCACTCTATGAGCGTCCGGTTGAAGGAGGTCTTGGCATCGCGACCGTCTTAGCCGGAACGCCGCTATATCTACTCTGGCGCAGGCTGAGTGGCGGCAGCCGTTCGTGAAGCGAGGCTGAGGTCAAGGTTAAGGTTGAGCACAGTCCAGATTTCTTTCCTTAGCTTCAACCTCAGCCTTAACCTTCCACTCACGCTGGTCAGAATTTAGAAGGTCGCCCCCTTTGTTTGCCCCGCTCGCTTGGACCAGAGGAGCTGATCAGAAAGAATGAGAAGCGGACACGACCGATGTGAGGTGTGAGTTCTGTGGACGGCTCTATCCCTTCAGCCGCAAAGAGCCAACAAGCCAGCCGATCCCGGACTTATGTCGGTTCATCCCTTCCTCTTCGGGTTAATGTGCTTCGTCCATTCATCCATTGTCGTGACCGGATGAATGCCACCGGTTTGTGTCGGGGCCAACGGCTCGAAAAACTCCAGCATGGATTGATAATCTTTAGCCTGGACAGTGATGTAGTAGGTATGTTCCGTGACTGCCACATAGGCGCTCAGGATCTTGATTCCTTTCTTTGAGGCAATATCTCGTTTGGCCCAGAATTCATTGAGCATGGTGGCCCCTTCTTTACTTCTTCCAGGGCAATTCTCAGGTGTGTGGGTCCAATGGGCTACAAATAACATTCCGTCGCCGTCCATCATGAGTCACCTCCACCTGTTCGGAATTGAGTATCTCCGCTTTCCCTCGATAGCAAGCGCTGTGCCTTTCAGAAATCACAACTGATCAGGGAAGATATGTTGTGAACTGACTGTGATTGAATGGAAGGAGAACAAACGTGTGTCAGAGACGCGTCATCGAGAGAGGAATGCTGCAACAGTGGCAGAATTATTAAGGGGGCAAATGGCTACAAAATGAAGGTTGGGGTCTGACAGCCGGACGATTCCTGGCGACTTCTGGTTGCGCCCAAGTCTACTTCAAAGCCCAATGGTTATCCACCACTCTGGGTGGTGCCAGCCGGAGAGATAGACTGTCCATCCTGCAGCCCATCCGGCTATCAGCCCGCAGTCTATCGCTGCCGGCCCGCTTTCATCAAAAGAGACGATCGTCCGGGCTGTCGCGTTAACCTTCCAATAACGATGGCGGACGCTTTCAACTGCCTGCCCGCCTGCCTCAGACTCGAAACCTATTCCGGCTTGATCGACAAGAACAACGTGGCCTTCCCTCTCATGATCAACATGAGCACCCCTTGCTTGGATGAGAGACAGACTTAATGGATCAGACCTCTTATCCGCCGCCTTCCTTTTCGATCTTGCGCTTTTTGGACAGCGCTTCTGCCTGCACCACGTTCTTGCAATGCTCACACACCCAGTGGCCATACAACAGCGCCGGCCCCACCATTCCGCAGAGAAGACAATAGCTGGGTTCTTCGAACGGCGGCTTCTCCTCTCGTTTTTCCTCCCTGTTCTGTTCCGTTTTCTCTGACTTCACCATCGTAACCTCCGTTGTATCTCAAGCGATCATCGTGTGATGCTCTGACCTCTTTTCTCCTACCCCTTCACACAAATGAGCGGTTCGAGCCTGGCCACCTTCCGCGCCAGGTTCGCGTCATCCGCCGCGTCCACCACCTCACTGACATCCTTGTAAGCGCCGGGCGCTTCCTCGGCGATTCCCCGCATGGACGGGCTGCGAATCAGAATTCCACGCGAGGCTAACTCCTTCACCACATCTCGACCATGCCACTGTCGAAGCGCCTGGTGCCGACTCATACTGCGGCCGGCTCCATGACAGGCGGACCCGAACGCCAGCGCCATGCTCTCCTCTGTCCCCACAAGCACATACGAGGCCGTTCCCATCGTTCCACCGATCAGGACCGGCTGCCCCACTGCTCGTAAGGCTGGGGGAATATCAGGATGGCCGGGGCCGAAGGCTCGCGTCGCTCCCTTGCGATGGACGAAGAGACGGGTCGTTGTCCCGTCGATAACATGCTCTTCGACTTTGCAGGTGTTATGGGAGACGTCGTACAGCAGTGCGAGCGTGGCCTGGGGCAACAGGTCAGCGAAAACCTGCCTGACCAGGTGCGTAACGATCTGACGGTTGGCGAGAGCGCAATTGATCGCCGCGCGCATCGCGCCGAGATACTCTTGCCCCACCTCCGAATTGATCGGGACACAGGCCAATTCACGATCCGGCAGTTCGATGTGGTACCGGGCTGCGTTCATGACCATGCGCTTGAGGAACTCGGTGCCGATCTGATGGCCGAGTCCACGCGAGCCGCAATGGATGCTGATGACAAGGTCTCCTGCACGGAATCCAAAGATCGACGCCACGGCTGCATCGAAGACCTGCACGACCTGTTGCACTTCGAGATAGTGGTTCCCGGAGCCGAGCGTCCCCATCTCATCTTGTTGGCGCTTCTTGGCGTAATCCGACACGTGCCCCGGTTTGGCGCCGGCCATGCAGCCCTGTTCTTCAATGAGCTCGAGATCCTCGTGCAGCCCATAGCCTTTCCCCACCGCCCACCGCGCGCCGCCGGCCAGCATGGCGTCCATCTCGTGCCGATCCAAATGCACCTTCCCCCTACTCCCGACGCCCGCGGGAATGCGATGAAACAAGGCCTCGGCCAGTTGTTCCTTCACCGGCTGAAGATCTTCGACCGTGAGTCCCGTGCGAAGCGCCCGGACTCCACAGGAAATGTCGAAGCCCACACCGCCGGCAGACACGACCCCTCCGAGATCGGGATCGAACGCGGCGACCCCGCCGATGGGAAACCCATAGCCCCAGTGGGCATCGGGCATCGCATAGGAGGCTCGGACGATCCCCGGTAGCGTTGCAACGTTCGTGACTTGTTCATAGACCTTCTCGTCCATGTCGCGAATCAAAGATTCGCTGGCATAGATCACCGCTGGTACCCGCATCTTGCCGCGAGGAGAAATGTGCCATTCGTCTGGCCCTCGTCGTTTCAACAGGTTGAGATCCATCACTGCCTCATTTCTTAATGCGATCTAGCAGATTTTCATAAACCATTTGGGGCCGGGGAAAATACGCGACCGGAGAAAGCCACGGACGGCTCCAGAAGCTCCCGCAGGCTGTTCAAAAAGGCCGTCCAGCAAGGCCGCAGCAAGCGAAGAGGCGAGGCGTACGCTTCGGTACGTTGAGCCTCTGCGCGACGCGAGAACGCCGCTGGCGGCATTTTTCAACAGCCTGCTACACATCCACCACACACTGCGCAATCCACCGACCCTGCCCATCTTGCTTCACGGACAGCTCGGTGTAGGTCGCACCTTTCACTTCGACAGCCGGTTGATGTCGCGCCACCTCGACCGGCTCTCCCCATGCCGTCGCGTGCAGCGAATGGCCGTTGACGCGAACATTGAATCGGCTGAACAGCATTTTCCGCGTGGCCATTTCGTAGACGAGCGCATTCAGCCAATCGACCAGCAGTAACTCATCGTCGGGCGCCTCACAGACGATCGGCACCGATTGTGTCGGAGCGACAGACTCCGGGTCGGTGATCACGGCCGTCAAAGCATGCGCCGCGCTTTCAAACGCCGCCTCCTTGGTCAAACCGATGCCTCGCACACCGATATCGGCCTGATGCGGGAAATGTTCCCAGCTTCCTTGCACGGCCTCTGAACGAGGGGGCTGCATGATTAATGGTCCTCGTAAAGATCGCGGATCGTCACGGAACGTTTCACGGTGGCTGTGCGTGGGTGCCGCTCCATTCTTCTCTCACAGCCAGTCCCGATGAGCCTTCTCCGCCTTTTCTCCCCACATCGCACTGAGGGGGATCTCTGTGAGGAAGTAGGCCCCTGGGTCAAGTTGGGAAAGGGCGCGACCGGCGGCGATCATGACCCGGGCCGTCAGAATAGTTTCGTCAAAGCGCGCTTCCAGCAGCATGTGCTGATGACCCAGTCGTCCTGGAGGGCCTCGTCGATCGAGGACCACTCCTCTCCCTTCTTGTTCCAAATCCGCAAGACTCTCCACGGGAAAGACCTGCGTGTCTTCTCCGAGAAAGAGTGGGTCGGCACGGATGGCTTGAGTGATCTTGTCCTGATCTGCCATTTTCTCCAATTCGACATAGACATACCGTTGCAATCTCCCATCGGTGGCTCGTACTTCGGCGCACAGGGCATCCTTCACCCCGACCACGCTCTGGGCCATGGTGGTGTGGCGGAGACTAATGCCTGTATGATGCCGCGTCTCCGTCGCTCCTCCCGGTGTCAGCAGGGCAAACCACGAGCGAAACACCGACAGCGCGCCAGGATCCCAGCCCGCCCCCACGATGGCCTGCGCCCTATGATGGAAGGCCACCTTGTGGATTGCGTTCTTATGGGCTTGAAGCGCCTCTCCGTGCAGCGTGGCGCAGTCCACGACCGGAATTCCATGCTGAAGAATCTGATACGCGGTCTCCATGACGACATTCGTCGGCACGCAGAGAAGCGCTGCGTCGACATCCCTCGCCTGACCGATATGGGTGGTCACTGGAATGGATCGGAGTGTCTCCGGGAGCTTCCCCCCTGCGCTTGCCGCTCGACGCACAATGGCCGCCAGACTGAGATCGTGGCTCAGGGAAATGAGTTCCGCACAGACCTGTCCCACCCTGCCGAACCCGACGACTGCGAGACGCAATGGTTTCACGGGTGACATCCGCTCTCTACTGCCAGACAAGGACTTCCGGCGCCCGCCGTTGAACCGGGGGCATCTCCCCGCTCGGATAGCCCACAACGACGGGGAACACCGGCACATAATCGTCCGGGATGCCGAGACTTCGTTTAATCCTGGCTTGGTTCAACCAGAGTCGCGCAAACCCGATGGGGCAGGTGCCTAAGCCTATCGAGCAGGCTGCGAGCATCAGATTCTGCACAGCGAGGGAACAGTCTTCCGCTCCGTTATGCGCATCCAACCTCGCATAGATAATGATGAGCGTTCCCGCCCGATGGAAGATATGGTAGTCGGAACTGGAGATCATGTCGCGGTACTTCGCGAGCGGAGAATCAGGCTTGAGATGCTTCAGCAGATGGGCGTTGATACGGTCGGACCAAGCTGCGAGCTGTGGTGGATTCTGAATCACAGCAAATGCCCAGGGCTGCTCGTTCATCGAGCTGGGAGCGTGAGTCGCGGCTTTGATGAGGGCCTCGACAGTCGTTTTATCGACTGGTTGATCGGTATAGGCTCGCACAGAGCGGCGGTTGTCGATCGCTTCCATCACGTCTATCGCATCCCCCCCCATGTGTCTATGCGAAGAGAACGGGAGCGCGGGCGATCTCGCGGTGCGCGACCTACCAGAGGCCAAAACTCACATCCTTGAACGGGATCGTTTCCCATTGCTCGCTTTCCACATCCAGGATGGCAATTTGGAGATCCGAGGGGAGAATTCTCATCCCCTTGGGCCGAACCCAACTGTCAGTCTTCAAGGACTTGAAGTACAGGTGGGGCCTGGCTTGGGCATAGTCTCGTTCGTGGAACAACTCGAGTAATTGCAATGTGTCGGGAAATGTCATCGTGCCCTCCTCAGCGTTCCCGCCAATCTTGCCGACTCCTTCCATGAGCAATCGGAATGCCGGACGCCGATGATTCACATTCTTTTTCCCTTTGCAGAGCAATCACGATGAGATCGGATCATTCCGGGGGATTCACACATCAGCAAAGAAGGACGACGAATTCTAATCTCCGGGAATCCTGGCGGCCTTTCGCCACAGCAGGGCTGCTGAACCTGTAGCGGATTTCCACAAACATCTGCAGTGAGCCCTTCGCTAGTCAATTTCAAGTCCAGGAATTTTCTACGAGGGGCCGGCGGATCAATACTCAAGTGGCATGGTCCCATTCTTGCCATAGGGATCACCGTACCAGTCGTGAGACGTATTGGTTCTGGTTCAGCGTAGAGAAGGAAGGGCTCATGCTATGAGAAGGAAGCTTTGCTCGCTCTGTCTTGTTTTCGCCATTGGATTTGTGGCCCTGGCGACCCCTCTCGCGACCGTCGCAGCAGAGACCATCCAGCGGACGGTGCGGGGAGTAGTGACGGCCACAAATACTGCTGTCGATCCTCAGACGATCGTCGTGAAAGTCGTACCACCCAATAAGGAAGAGTTGATTGTGGGGGCTCGTGTCCCAACTGACACTAAGATTACGCGGGGCACGCGAGCAACCAAATTGGCCGACCTTAAGGGGGTCGGCTTCACCGAGGTCACGACGAAAACGAAGCTCGCATTACAAGCACTGAATGTCGCAGACGGGAGCACGATCCGCATGACCCTGAATGGGAGCGGAGCCGACGACGTCTTTTGGTTCGATCCGGAGGATGCCCAAGCGCTTGTGAATGACCTCTTGACCGACAGTTTTGGCAAGTTGGTCCAGGATACGACGGTTGAGAACAAGCAGTTACGGCTGAAAAGTCCGTAACAAAACCAGCCGCTTCTCGCAAAGGAGGATTCCGATGAAAGTCCAAGATATCATGACCAGCGATGTGCAATGTTGCGGCCCGGACACGAATCTGGCTGCCGCAGCCAAAATGATGTGGGACAGCGACTGCGGAGCCCTGCCGGTTCTGAATGTTCAGGGCCAGGTGATGGGCATGATCACGGATCGCGACATCTGCATGGCTGCAGCCACAAAGAATAAGCCGGCGTCCGACATCACCGTCTGGGAAACAGTGTCCGGAAAAGCCCACACCTGCCACCTATCCGATGATGTCCATACAGCCCTGGACGTCATGAAGCGGGAAAAAGTCCGACGGCTCCCGGTCGTGGATGAAGACGAGGTGCTCCAGGGCGTCGTCGCCATGAACGATTTCGTCCTCCTCGCTGGAGAGGCGAAAGGGGGGAAGGCACCGGCTCTCTCCTACGAGGATGTCGTACGGACGATGAAGGCGATCAGCGCTCACCGGGTGCTGGTGGGAATCTAATAAACAGAAAGGTTGAGGTCGAGGCTGAGGTCTAGATTCAGGCCGGGGAAAGTGAACCTCGAATTCTCCCCCAACCTAAACCTTAACCTCGACCTTGCATTCTGATCATGTATCGTCGCGTCATAGCTTTCGACTTCGATGGTACGCTCGCCCTCGACGGGAAGGTGCCCGTCGAGGTCGAAAGAGCATTGGAACAATGCCGCGACAGCGGCCATGTGCTGTTCCTGGTCACGGGGCGTCGCTATGAGACCGTGACCTTGGGCAGCCTCGGAAATCTCTTTGCCGGCATCGTCTGGGAAAATGGCGCGGTCCTGACCCATACTGCAAGTGGAGAGACCTATCTCCCGTTCGGCCAACTCGATGCGCGATTGCTCAAGGCCATCGAAGAGGCGGGCATTCCGTTCGAGCGGGGGCTCGCCATCGCCGCCACCTGGACGCCCCATGACCAGGCCCTGTGGAAAATCCTCAGCTCACACGGCGGCAGTACCTCGATCGAATACAACAAAAGCGCGGTCATGGTGCTGCCGCCAGGCGCGACGAAAGGGACCGGCCTTGAACGGCTTCTTGCCTTGTGCGGTCTGTCGCCTAGAAACCTTGCAGCGTTCGGTGATGCAGAAAACGATCTCTCGATGCTGACCCTGGCCGAGGTCTCAGTCGCGGTGGCTGACGCCGTCCCAGCCGTCATCGAAACATCCGATGTCCTCGCCACAGCCCCTGGCCCCCAAGGGGTCCTTGAGATTCTCAAACAGTATCCGCTCGGCGGGAAATTTCTCGATATCCCGCTCAAACGCGAGCGACCGATCTTGCTTGGGCAGACTGAATCCGGCGCGACCATCAACATCCCTGCTTCGCAGCTAGCGGGACGTAATCTGGGAGTCTTCGGCAATTCGGCAACCGGCAAGTCATGGATGGTAGGCTTGCTCGCGGAAGGGCTCCATCATGAGGACTATCAGGTTCTCCTGATTGACCCGGAAGGGGACTTCCGCGGCCTCCGCGTCCTGCCTCGGTTCGTGTCGGTCAGCGGTGACCGGGCAACCCTCCCCCCTCCGTCGGCCGTGGTGTCGCTCCTGGACGAGGGAGGCGTGTCGTTGGTCCTTGATCTAAGTCAATACCCCATCAACTTGCGTAGCCACTATCTTGCCGAACTGATTCGTGCCTTACGCCCCGTGCGCGATCGGAAATTCCGCCCCCATTGGATCGTGCTGGATGAAGCTCAGGAGTTCTTGTTCGAGGGAAGCGAAGTCACGGCGCTGCTCCGTCCCTTGCTGGAGACCGGCGGATGGGCCTTCGTCTCCTATCGACCCGATCGTCTCAGTGAGTCGGTGCTCACCTCACTCCACCATCTACTGTTGACCCGTCTCACGGACCGCCAGATCGGGGATTGTCTCCGAACCCACTGTGCCAACTGCAGTTTACAAGGTGCGAAACTTGATCAAATTCCGATGGGTAGTGCCCTTCTCTGCGGAGGAGAAATCGTCCGCATGCGGCCGGCCATCAGGCGCGTGCCCCACGTCCGCCATCTCTATAAGTATCTCGATGTGCCGCTCCCGCCGGGGAAACGGTTCTCCTTCCGAACCGAGAAAGGCCACTTGGGGATAGAAGCAGCCAGTTTGTATGAACTGTCCCACCTGATTCCGACTCTCCCGCTGGAGAGTCTCGAATACCACGATCGTCGAGAGGATTTTGTGAAATGGGCCGATTGGACGCTCAGCGACGGAGGGCTCGCCGCGCGTCTCCGAAAAGTGGCGAATCGCCACTATCAGGGAAATGAACTCCGGGAGGCGCTCAATCAAGTTGTGTCAACGTATTACGAAGAGATCAGCCAGGTGAGATAAGATCGGTTTCCCCGCCAATTCTTCAGCAAAAGCCCCGAGACACTCGCCTTGGATTCAGGAGCGCCCCTCAAGATCTCAATTCACTGCGAAAAGACACCGTCGATACTGTCGCCCTTTGCAACAATGAATTTGGGGGTGCTGGGGCACTTTGTCCGGAGATCGGAAACGGACCATCGCTTTCATCTTCATTCCCGCGCCTTAAACCCGTGCGCTATCACTATTCTCTTGAGAGGGTCCTGCCACAGTCTGACGGCATGTCACTTGCTCCTTCGCGGCCATCAGGAAGAAGCTGAGCCTTTCAGCCACACACTCAAGCGCGGCAACGTCGGTGTGAACCGCGCTCACGCGCCCAACAAAGGAGGAGCCTCATGTCCGTCGCCAAGATTATCGAGATTAGTGCCGAATCGCCGAAGAGTTTCGAAGATGCCATTCAAAACGGGATCACCCGGGCATCTAAAACCATACACGGCATCAAATCGGCTTGGGTGAAAGAGCAACACGTGGTGGTCGACAACAGCAAGGTCGCCTTGTATCGCGTGGACCTGAAAGTAACATTCGTGCTGGATTGACGAGATATGAGGATGGGCGAGCGAGACTGGCGGGAGAGGGTTGCCAAGAGCACGGTCTACGCCCTTTCTCTGTTTCTTATCGCCCTTACTTACTCCCTCGCGTTCGGCTCATCGGGCCAGATCTTGGAGCCCCCCACTGAGGTTGTTCGCTCGACGCTCACTGAAGTCTTCCGCATCCTCGAAGACGAAAGGCTGAAGGATGCGGCCAAGCTCATCCCGCGCAGACATATGCTGGAAGAGGTCATCGCTTCCCACTTCGACTATACGGAAATGTCGAAACGAGCGCTCGCGGCCCACTGGGTTCCACTCACGGCCGGCGAGCGCGTCGAATTCGTCGAACTCTTTAAGAGCTTTCTCTCCGACCGCTATGCCGAAAAAATCGAAAGCTATTCAAGCGAACAAGTGTTCTATCTCTCCGAACGGACCGAGGGGAACTACGCGGAAGTGCGGACCGAACTGAGATCGAGCAAAGTCGAAGTCCCGATGGATTACCGGCTGCACGTGAAAGAGGGAACGTGGCACGCCTACGACCTCATCGTGGACGGGGTCAGCCTGGTGAAGAATTACCGCAGTCAATTCGAGAAGATCATCCGCTCATCGTCCTACCAGGAGTTAGTCCGCCGGCTGCGCGAGCGCGCTGTCGGCGAGGACAAGAAGCAGCAGACCTCGCGCGCAACAGTGCCGCACAGCCTCGCGGCCTGAGATCCTCCATCCTCTCGTGCTCAGGTACTCGCGGAGCCAGACCCTGGAAATGGCCTGATCCCCGCACGGCCTGCCAGCTCATGGAGTTTTTCGTGGACCGACTCGTTGTTATAGGACTGGACTTCGGAGAGCGCCAGGCAATAGTCCGTCAGCGCCTCCAGCCAAACCTTCTGATTCTCGCAGGTCAAAGGACCTTGTCGTGCTTCGTCGATCCTGAACGATGCCTCCTTGAGCTTGGCCGCTGCTTCCGCAAGATGTATCGGCACTGACATAGCTGGCTCCTTTCTCGATGACAGTTACGGCACCTTCACAAATGGAAAATGTTCCCGCATCGTTCGGATGATCATTCCCACTCCACATTCATCCCCGATCAGATCCGCTGCGACAATCGCATCCTGATCCTTGAAGTCGATGATCGGTTCGTCACCCACAGTGATAGGCCTCCAACGTTCCGGCTGCGACGGCTGCCCTTAGGTCTTCGATCGTCCTGTTGGACAAGACCGAGGTGTCATATTCCTGCACTACCTCGTGACCGGAACGAGCCCCCTCGTCTCGCTGTTTGATCAGCAGCCACTGCCGCGGCCGGCCTTTCATGCGCACCAAGGTGAACCCGCCCCGCGACCGTTGTCCATACAGATGCACGTCCAGTTTGCCCGCATGGAGCATCATCGCCAGCGATTCGGAGCCCTGATTCGCGCCGAGTGGTTCGAACCATCCTGTATCCCATAGCAACACCGGTCCTGCTCCATAATGGCCCTCCTCGAAATGGCCCTCCTCGATCACCCCCTCGAACTCCGCATACCCAAGATCGTGATCCTCCACTTCCACGGCCAGCCGCTTGACCGATGGGTCCATCGAGGGGCCTTTGGGAATGGCCCATGACTTGAGCAGGCCGCCGATTTCCAGACGGAAATCATAATGCAGGTGAGAGGCCTGATGCTTTTGAACCGTGAAGATCGGCCGCTTAGATCTCGGCATTATCTCCTCTGCTCAGAGCTTGTACCCGAATCGTCGCAACAGCGCTTTCCGCTCCACGATATCTGTTTCCGCCTCGATCCCCTTCGGAGGAAATCCATCAACCACGCCAAGAATCCCCCGCCCTTGCTCGGTCTCCGCCAGTATCACCTCCACCGAATTGGCCGTGGCACAGTAGATCTGGCAGACTTCCGGAACCTGTCGGATGGCGGGCAACACATTCACGGGATAACAATCCTTCAAGAGCACCAGAAAACTATGCCCCGCCCCGATCTTCTTGGCATGGGTCCGCGCCAGCTCAATCAGCTCCTGATCGGTACCGCTCCATCGCACCAGGCAGGGCTCCGAGGCCTCGCAGAACGCCAGGCCGAACTTGATGCCTGGCACAGCCGTAACTAGAGCCTCGTGGAGATCCTCGACCGTCTTGATGAAATGAGCCTGACCAAGAATGACTTGGACCGCCGGAGGACTCGAAATGTGAACTTTCACAGAGATCAGACGGATGGACATTGACTCACCCCCTTTAAGTCGATAGAAGCATCAGCCATGCCATCGACAGAGATAGAAGACAGTCGCTCGCCATCCCACAGCAACGTCAGGACTTCCCACAACTCTGTGACGCCCTAATCGAGAACGTGCGGACCTTGACGACTCCTGACATGATCCATCCCTGCCCTCTTACGCCACAGTGATTCAGCAACCTATCTGACCTGATAGGACAGCTCCAGCGATTGACCTCTCGCTAAAGACGGTTACCTTACAACTGAGCGGAGGCCTCGGTGAGAGGAACATTCAAGGGAATCGAGGTCAAGCGCAGGGGTGGTGTGCAGGCCCATCGGAGGGTGGGAAGCCTAAAGCTCCTCCAAGATCTCCACTATAGACAAAAATCTCTCTGACCCGCCTCCGTTCCGTTTTATATTTATTACCTTCCTCGCTGACTCTCCAACTAACGAAGTCTGTGCTCATGGTGTGCGGTTTTTATCAGACCGAGCGGTCGCAGTTCGCTGTGTGCGAGAAAGCAGGCTAGCTGAACGGGGGAATGGGAACTGTCTGTGTGAGAATTAACCATTCCGAGAGGAGAATACGCTCGTCCGAGAGGAGAATACGCTCGCAGGATGCTCAAAAAGCCCGCCAGCTTCGTTCTCGCATCGTTCAGGCCTTCAACGTACCCAGAGGGTACGCCTCAGTTCCTCACTTGCTGCGGCCTTGCTGGCTGGCTTTTTGAGCATCCTGAAAAAAAACGGCCCGCCCTTGTGTGGAACACCAAAGCTGCCATCCGAACAGGGTGACGCTCAGCAATCCTTCAGTCGCTCAAGGCTGATTGCCCCGCGCTTCCATCTTCCCCTACGCTCCATTTGAGGAGCCGTGCCTACTGGCACCGAGCATCGATCGCGCGTCCCTTGAACCATCACCCCGCCACTGAAGCAGTAGCGGCGCCCTTTGCACGCTGGCTGCACAAGAGCGGGTCAAACTCAAACGCGGCTGCTGACCTCTCTAAGCTTTGTCCACCTCCTTCGCTTTTTATCTAACCATTCTCTCCTTGAAATCAACGAACCTGTAAAGATCGAACACTACAAACCAGGCGAAGGGCACGAGGCGAGAGAAAAGACATCGGCGAGTGCGGCAGAAACAATCGTGAATAATATGGGCTAGTTCAACCGAGAGCGGCCTGAACCGGCAAACACCTGTTCTTCTTGTTGCCCTTCCCGGCGTTGGCGGTGAGCCAGAATCACCTGATCGACCCGATCACCGCATGTCACACAATGCCACTCCACCGTCCCAGTGTCGGCAGAAATCTCCGATACCATCAACCCGCCGCAGCGATGGCAGCAATCGAGCGCCGGCTTCTTGTCTTGATTCGTTTTTGTCGTCACTGTTCCTTTCATACATTCTCCTTCTTTGACTACGTGAGAGACAGCCATCGCGAAAAGGATTCATCCTTTTTTATTACTTCAGGATAATGCCCTGATCACATCCCTGAAACCCAACGTCCCTTGCTCTTCAAGTCGACAGACGACTCGGCATATTGGACGGTTGATAGTGCTGATTCGGCCTAAGTCAACTGGAGTCGCAATCAGTACAACCTGCACGGAACCAGGCCGACGGCTTCTCCCAGCTCCCGAACCTGCGTCGCACCGTAGCCCATAGCCGGGCGCAGGCTGCCGATGGGTGGTCTCAACTGTGCGTGTCGAGTACCACTGCTCTTCATAATAATCCTTCCAAGCTCGCTCGTTATCTCTTTGGGATGGGGGCTGATTGATCTTCCACTGCGCGCGTCCAACGAGGACCTTCTGAGGTCGCGCGTTGCGCAAGCACAAAAGATCATCAGCCTCCATCCCTTCCCCCTCCCATCCCTGTAGCCATTTACCGCACCCTGGACCCTCGGAGATGTGGCGCGTTGCCCCTTCTGGATATTCTTCGCGCACGCCAGCCAGCCATGTAGGCTGAACTATCCTCTTGATTCCTTCCGCGGTCTACAGAAGATTCTCCGCTCTCCAACGGCGCTGTCCTGGCTCGCCCTATGCACGTACTAATGATGACCTCAGCGCCACTCAAGAATATCCCAGGCTCGTATAGTATGATCAAAGTGCAGCAGGAGGGTGTCATACTGTCTCGCAGAGAAAGGGAGCATTTATGACTGAACGGCCAAGAGGCATGGTCAGGGATTTCATGCATCGAAACTTGGAGGTCGTCCCACCTGAGGCCACGATCGTGGAGGCAGCTGTGCGCATGCGGGAGAAAAGCCTTGGTTCCCTGTTGGTCGTGCCGGTCGATGCGGAGGGTCGTGTGTCCAATCGATCCGGGATCGTGACCGAGACCGACCTGATTCGGAATGTACTCGCCAAAGGAATGGATGCTTCGCTTACCAGGGTGGATCAAATCATGACCAGTCCGTTGCTGACGATCGCGCCGGATCGCCCTATGCTGGATGCGAGCCATCTCATGGAAACGAACCATGTCCGCCATGTCTGCGTCTCGGATGAGGAGGAAATCGTTGGGATGATTTCAGTTCGAGATCTCGTGCGTTATTTCATCGACTCAGAAGGAGGCCCCATCCGTAATCTGGACAACGTATTCCAGCCCCTCAGCGTGCTCAGGGTGCTCATGCAAACGACAATGGAGACGATTGCGAGTGAACGGACGGTGCTGGAGGCGGCGCAGACTATGGCGGAGAAGCGGATCGGTTCGCTCCTCGTGCTGGAAGCTGAAGACATGGCCGGGATCGTGACCGAGACCGACCTGGCAAGGAAAGTGATCGCGGCCTGTCTCCCTGCTAGGAGCACCAGCGTCGGGGCCGTGATGAATGCCCCCTTGATTCAGATTGACATCCATGACACCGCTCGCGATGCCAGTCGGCTCATGGCCGAGAAACGGATTCGCCACCTCGCCGTGACGGAAGACAACAAGGTCGTGGGCCTTTTGTCTGTGCGTGACCTGGTCAAGGTAGTATCCATCAGAGACGAATCCCGGTTCCTTCGCAGTACATAACACAGCGCCTTTCCCCATCGCCGCGGCATGGCCTAGCGAACACCCCATGAGAAACTCTGCCGCAAGAACTTCTTCAACTCCATAATCGATCTTTACAGTGGCCATGGCCGTTGCCTCAATAGTCATATGTCTTTGTAATTACTTCCATTAAATCCCTCCGTGATACCCCCCTCCCCGCATATTTTGCAACTAGACTAGTGGATACTTGTAGGTTTACTATACGTATATTCTTCCAGCCATTCAACTCCGCTTCCCCGGAGGTGTACTGTGTCACTCAAAACCTCAGTTACTCATTCAGAGTTCCCGTCATTGAATCGGCCAGACACCTGTACCCACGGTCGTATAATCTCCGATAGTGTCACGGAGAAGGAGCACGAATCCGGCAAGGTGCGTTGCGTTGAATGTGGAGCCATCGTGCCGGATCCCTACCTCAAACGGGACGGCAAGGAGACGTAGCGCCGATCTCGATCTCCCTTTCAGGCTAGCCGCTCTTAACGTTTACGTCTGCATCGTCTGCCCGCTCACAGGATCCCTCTCCTCTTCGCTGAGGTATTTGGCAACAGTCCCCTGCTTGTTACTGGCCCGAAACTCCTCAACCTGCCGGTTGGTGCAGCTCGCTCCCTCATGCTCTAAGCCTGTAACTCTCTGTGCTACCGAACTTCTCCATCTACATCCGGCGACACCATCCTGTGGCACTGACAATGCAATGTCATCCTTCTAGCAACTCATTCCGTACCCCGGAAGGTGGCACATGGCACAATCTACAACCGTAGAGATTCAAGTAATCGACATCGTGCGCGAGCCGATGCCTGTGACCGTGAAGAGATCATGCGTCAATGTACCAATCTGATGTGGAACCGAGTGTTTTTCGTTGTCGACCGCTTGAGCCGAAGTGGCAAGATCATGATCGTGCCCAGGGGCCGGGGCCTTTATACCGTAACTTTCCCGCATCGGCAGGAAGGTCGGCCTGATCAACGCTTTCTCCCATCTTAATCACAAGGAGGTTATCTCATGTCTGCTTTAACTCGTTGGGAGCCAGTAATGACGCGCTGGAATCCGTTCAAAGATTTGGAGGATATGGAGAAGCGCCTCTCGACCTATTTGGGTCGCCCCGCTGTTCGGGCCGAGGCCGGGAAGGAAGCCATGACCGTCGCCGAATGGTCGCCGCTCGTCGACATTACAGAGGACGAGAAGGAATATCTCATCAAGGCGGACCTGCCGGAAGTGAAGAAAGAAGACGTCAAACTGACGGTCCAGGACGATGTGATGTGTATCTCCGGCGAACGGAAATACGAGAAAGAAGAAAAAGGAAAGAAGTACCACCGTGTCGAGCGGGCCTATGGGAGCTTTATGCGGAGTTTCACCTTGCCGGAAGATGCCGACGGCAGCAAGGTGAGTGCGGAATACAAAGATGGGGTCTTGAAAGTGCACCTGCCCAAGTCGGAGAAGGCGAAGCCGAAATCGATCGAGGTGAAGGTCTCCTGAAGACGACCGAAAGGAGGGGTGCGATGTTCCGACATCCTCACTATCTTGAGGTTCCGTGGGACATTCATGGGCATCGAGCGACCACGGAATCTCATCGTCATCTGTGGTGGCTGATCGCGCTGCTGGTCCTGCTGGCCATGTTTCTGATCGGCGTGGGCGTAACGAGCGGAATCATCTAGGAGGCTGAGTTCGAGGTCAAGGCTGAGCGAAGATTTGACTTGCAGAAGCTTAGCCTGAGCCTTTGCGTTCATTCCACGCAGACGGGCGTTTTCAGCATCCTGCTCAGGACGCAGGATCAGCGCTCCATATAAAAGGAGACAGGCGCATCATGTTCCGCAATCGGGAAGAGGCTGGCCGGATACTGGCTGATGAGCTGAATCGATATCGCAACGATCCGACGGCGTTGATTCTTGCTCTGCCACGCGGCGGCGTCGCGGTGGGTTATCAGCTCAGTCTTGCCCTCCATCTCCCGCTCGATGTGTTTATTACGCGTAAGATCGGGGCACCGGGCAATCCCGAGTATGCCATTGGAGCGGTGGCCGAGACAGGATCGCTCTATCTGAATCAAGAGGCTGTCAGCTCGTTTGGCTTATCCCGGCATGAGCTGGACCGATTGATTCATGTCCAAGAGAAAGAGATCGCCAGGCGCAAGGACCTGTACCGGCAGGGACGATCGCTCCCGCAACTGACGGGCCGCACCGTGCTCTTGGTTGACGACGGCATCGCCACAGGCTCGACATTCATGGCCTCGGCACTTGCCATTCGCAGTTTACAACCGCACCGTCTGGTGGGAGTGATTCCGGTCGGACCCCCGTCGACAATCCGTGAAGTCCGAGCACATGTGGACGAGTTGGTGGTACTCATGACACCGGACCCGTTCGAGGCCGTAGGAAATTTCTTCACCGACTTCACACAAGTCGAGGATCGCGACGTAATTCAGTATCTCAATCTGGCCGAGGAGGCGATGTTCGAACACACGCCCTCGTCACCAGCCTCATAGGATGTCTTGTCACAAGAAAGGCGTGCCGCAACATGTCCACACATTCCAAGATCCCGTCAGGGTTGGGAGCTCGCAGAGACCAAACGTATCAAGAGCACGAACACGACACCTATAAACTGCAGGGGAAACTCAAGGAGCCCACTGCCTGTCCAACATGCGGGGCAGTCTTCCACAGAGGGCGGTGGACCTGGGAGGCGAGACCGTCCGGCGCGCACGAGACTCTCTGTCCGGCTTGTCACCGGATCCAGGATAAATACCCCAAGGGCCTCGTCACGATCAAAGGGCCGTTCAAAGATACCCAACAGGAACAGCTGATCGGCGTCGTCAAAAATACGGAAGAGAAGGAGAAAAAGGAACACCCGCTCTCGCGTATCATGGCAATTGAATCATTGCCTGAGGGCTTGGTCATTTCGACGACCGATACCCATCTGCCCAGGCGAATCGGCGAAGGGCTGAAACAGGCCTACCACGGGGAGCTTCAGTTGCATTACGACCAGGATGAACAATTCGTACGGGTCACATGGACCAGCTGAATCCTGGTCTCAACCGTTGAGGAGAAAAGTGATGTGGTCCTGCCCCACTCGATGGATACTTGTCGCAGTAGCAACACTCAGCCTGGCGACCGGAACAACGGGAGAAGCGGCGACGTCTATTCCACCTGGCTCGATCGTGGAGGTGGATCAGGCTACCGTCAATCAGATATTAGATGTGTTTCACAAGGCTGAAGCAGCCATCGCGGTGGGAAATCTGGACGGCGTCATGGCACTCTATGCAACCCAGTACAACTATCATGGGTTGAAACAGGCGGATGTCCGTAAGATCTGGTCCAATCTGTTCGAGGAATACCGTGATATCAGCGAGGTTCATTTCTTTTCGAAGATCGCCAAGGCGGGATCGGGCTCCAACGCCATCATCGAAGTGACCTGCACGGGGAGCTTGTCGGGCCTTTCGAAGACCAGCGGCCTCCGGGTTCCCATCGACAGCTGGTACGAAGAAGTGCATTTTCTGACGCTTGATGGCGGCGTCTGGCGCATTCGCGGGAATGCCGGCGAAACGCCACGGGTCTTGCCGTTCGGCACGGCGCCGCACCCGCTATTCTGAATCATGGGGAGGCGGCAATGAGAATCGTAGCGGGCGTGGATTGGTCGGATGAAGCCTTTGCTGCCGTGGAACAGGTCGGGTTGCTCTACCGGCCGGACGACGTCGTGCTCGTACATGGCGTGGATCTTGGGATGTTCCAGTCTCCCATCGTGGCCGGGGCAGTCAATCTGCAGGGGTATGACGAGTTCCGCCAGGCCTTGATCGATGCCGGTCGCCAGGCCATTGAACGTTGCCGCACCCTGCTGCCGGCTGAGACTCCCTCCATCCGAACGATGTGCGAAGTCCAGCACCCAACCGCCTTCATTCTCGACAGCGCCGCTGCAGTAAAGGCCGACCTCATCGCAATGGGCACGCACGATCACAGCCGGTTGACAGAAATGTTTGCCGGCAGCATTTCGCACCGCGTCCTGCTCCATGCCACAGTGCCGACCTTGATCGTGAAAGGGAAAGCTCGACCCGTCTCGCGCGCCCTCATGGCGGTGGAAGGCCGCGAGGATGCGATCCGTCTGCACAAGTGGCTGACGTCGCACCCCTTCAAAAACCCCGTCGCGGTCACCATCCTCTCGGTCGTCCCATCGCTCGCAATGGTCGAGCCCAATTTGATGGTCGGGTTTAAAAGCTGGTCTGAAGAACAGAACCGGCAGGCTGAGCAGGTCGTGCAAGACACAGCTCTGGCGTTGGCCGGCCCGCACTTCACAGTGTCTACCATGGTCCGCACGGGTGATCCCGTCATGACCGTGTGCGACATAGGAAATAGCTATGACCTGATCGTGGTCGGCTCCCATGGGCGGAAGGGTTTCGATCGTTTCCTGCTGGGCAGCGTGTCGCACGGGATCGTGCATCGGGCCGGCTGCTCAGTGCTTGTGGTACGCTGACCGTCGGACGACCGCCCCAACGATTCATCCATGAAAGGCTTCAGAGCATGCACATTCGAGTAATACTGAGCGTACTGTTACTGATAATAGGATGCAGCTCTTGGGTCATCGCACAACCGGTGCGGGGAAATCCTCAAGCCGGCCAGGTGGTGTATGAAAAGAATTGCCTGCGTTGCCATGGGGCGCAATTGGATGGGAAAGGCCCGGATAGCCAAGATTTGATCGTACGGCCGGCCAATCTTCAATCCCAATTCACTCGATCCAAGAGCGATTGGGAATTACTCGTGACGATCTCGAATGGCGTATTGTTCAGCCCGATGCACAGCTTTCGCGGCAAGCTGACGGATGACCAGATGTTGGATGTCTTGTCGTACATTCGAGCAGCCGTTCCTTCCGGCTCAGTCAGTTAAGAACACGTGAGAGACCTACGGCGTCCATCATGTCGGCACTCCACAACTCTTTCCCCGCGGAGTCGCTGAAACCATTCTTCTGTCCCTGTATCGTCGCGGTCATCGGTGCGTCGCGCAATCGAGCACACATCGGCTACCGGCTGATCGAATCCCTGCAGGGAAGCCGCTTCGCCGGAACGATCATCCCCGTTAATCCGCACGCAACCGAGATAGCAGGACTTCCAGTCTTTCCCTCGCTGAGATCTATTCCCGGCCCTGTCGATCTTGCCCTTATCGCTGTGCCTCCCAACACCGTCCTCGATATCATTGACGACTGTGCTGCCAAACAAGTCACAGCAGCCATCCTCATCACAGCAGGATTTGCCGAAACCGGCGGATCGGGAACATCGCTCGAACAGGAGTTACGGGAGAGAGTCCGTCAGCATGGGATACGGCTGATCGGGCCTAATTGCTTCGGGCTCATGAACCTCGATCCAGCCGTTCGTCTTAACGCGACCTATACGCCGATATTCCCCCCCGCCGGTCGAGTCGCCATCGCCTCAGAAAGCGGCGGCCTCGGGCTCGCCGTGGTGACGGCAGCCAGCCGATTGAATCTCGGCCTCTCCAGCTTCGTCAGCGTCGGCAACCATGCGGACGTATCCGTCAATGATCTTCTGGAGTATTGGGAGCAAGACGAGGCCACCGATGTGATTCTGCTGTATCTCGAAACCATCGTCGATCCTCAACGGTTCAGACAGATCGTCGAGCGGGTTGGAAGAAAGAAACCGATCGTCGTCTTGAAAGCGGGTAGGACAGAGGCCGGACAATCTGCTGCCGGATCGCACACAGCGGCCCTGGCCACGAATAACACGGCGGTTGACGCATTGTTCAAACAGTGTGGCGTGATCCGGGCAAAAACTCTAGAAGAATTTCTGGCATTGGCCACCGGCCTGTCTGCCCAGCCGCTGCCTGCAGGTCGCCACATCGGCATTCTGACAAATTCCGGCGGCCCGGGCGTCCTCTGCACCGACAGTTGTGCAGCAGAAGGACTAACCGTATCGGAATTGTCCGAGCAAGCACAGTCCACACTTGCCGCCTTTCTCCCACTCACAGCGGCGCTCAGAAATCCTGTCGATGTGATCGGCTTTGCGACAGAAGAGCAACATGCGAAGGCCGTCGAAACCATGCTGAAGGCGGACGAGATCGATGCCCTCATCATCGTACACGTATCGGTCAGAGCGAAAGACAATGACCCGGTTGCTGCCGGAATCACCAGGGGAATCAGCGCAGCACGGCAATCCATCGGACGGAATAAACCGGTCTACATCTGTTGGATGGCGGAAGGAGACTTGGAGCGGAGATTTACCGTCGAGGGAGAAACCATTCCCACCTACCCGCATCCTGAGATCCCAGCCCGCATCATCAGCCGTGCTGTGGCCTATGAAACCCGGCGACGACAACCGACTGGGAAGGTGCCGAGCTACGGGGATATCGATCTATCGAAGGCCAAGTCGATTTGTGCCAAGGTCTTATCCGAGCATGGATCGGGCTGGCTCACCACAGAAGAGACCCATGCCCTTCTCACAGCGATGAAGTTGGCTCTTGTGCAAGGGGCAGTGGCAACCAGCGTAGAGGAGGCTGTGAAACTGGCATGCAAGATGGGCTTTCCTGTGGCGGTGAAACTCGCATCCCGTCAGATCGTTCACAAGACCGAGATCGGCGCGGTGCGTTTGAATCTGGCAGATGAGCAAGCAGTTCGTGATGCGTTTGACGCGATCAGGTCTAGACTTGCGGAGGATCACAAGTTGGAAGCGATGGAAGGCGTGCTCGTTCAACCGATGCTGTCAGGCGGCGTAGAAGTGATGGTCGGCATGACCCGCGATCCACTCTTCGGTCCCCTGCTCGCCTTCGGCCTGGGCGGCATTCACGTCGAAATTCTCGGCGACGTGCAGTTCCGCATCACGCCCCTTACCGATCGAGATGCAGCCGAGATGGTGCGAGAGATCAGAGGCTACAGGTTGCTCCAAGGCTACCGAGGCCAGCCGGCTGCCGACCTTAAAGCCATTGAGGATGTCCTGCTGAGAATTTCACGCCTCGTCGAAGAGATTCCCGAGATCAGCGAACTCGACCTGAACCCGATCCTTGCCCTGCCGCCTGGACAAGGCTGCAGAATCGTGGACGCCAGAATCCGAGTTGAGAAGACTTTAGTGACTGTGTAGGAAATTGTTTCTGCCACCCCGTCAAGCCTACTCAGGCTCATTCATCGCGGGGCCGGTCATTGGCTGTCCGGTGATCGGCCTAACGACCAGCGTCTGCTGGCCCTCACCGGAAGGGCATTCGGTCCTGCCAGCGGGCCCAGTTGACGTGGCCATCGTCAAAGCCCAAGTGTTTGAGCGATGCGTCGGCAAGCAGCATTCCGAGCGCATAGAGTTGATCCGTGATTCGAACCAAGTTGCCTGAGCCGGGCGCCGTTGTTTCAAGTTGGCCGCAGTGGAATAGAGCGTTGCGCGCGGCAGCCCAGTCTTCTGCCAGGGCCTGGGGAACGGCGAAGCCGTGACTCTGTAGGAAGCCGGAAAGTGGGACAGCGACATTTCTATTGTTTGGGTCGGCACCGTAGGCCCGTGCTAGGATCTCAAGCCCGGAAAAGGCGAGGAAATGCTCGATTTCCACATATGGCGGAGAGAGCTTCCATATCTCAATCTGACGGTAAAATGCCGCTGTCAGGGGGTGGTCGGCAGATGCACGTTCGGTGTGGGCCAGGAATAGCTCAAGGAATAGAGCCCGGGATCTCGGGTAGAAAGTGTCATTGCCAATCGCCTCGCCAGGAGTATGGCGGTCGCTGAGGATCGGTAGGCTTTCCGGCAGGCGGCCAGAAGTGATCATTTGTGCAATCGAATCTCCGGCAGATATTCGTATCAGCCTTGTGGGAATGACCATCTGCTGCTGGCAGAATGTCATCCCATCAGCTAGGCGGCGCACGAAGGCGCTCTGGTCAATATCAGCGCTTGCGCGGTCCTCTGGGAATATCCCGTAACCGGTTAGGAACAGGTGGGTTCGATCTTGAGCCCGGCTTCGACATTCAGGAAAGCCGTGGCGCGGCACTAACTCGGCTTGCGAGACAGTAAACGGCTTGGAGAAGTCGAAGCCGTAGATTCCGAAGACCGTGTCTGCCATCTCGTCTGTGCTCGAGAACCCCCAGGGGCTAGCTAACGCCCAAGCCCGTCGGCTGGAGCGCCTTGTTAGGTGGCTTTGCGCTCACGGGCGAGGAGTTCCTTGGCTTTAGGAAGCCGTTTTACGATTGCCTGGAACCGCGGTCCTTGGCGCACATCTGCTACGCCGTCAGTTCCGTATCGTTGATAGTAGGTCTCAACGGCCGCTATGTATCTTTCGCAAAAGGAAACCTCTTGCTCGTAGTTCTTTCCCTTTCTTGAGAGGATCGCAACTCTCTCGAAGTAGTAGGGTGCCGCGACAAGGTCTGCTTTTTCCATCGTCTTCAATTCGGCGTAGCAGCATTTCTTCATGTAGTCGATGTCGTCCTTCTTGGTGTCTGCCAATTCCCAGGTTTGCTTCCCCTCGACCATGTTGGCGCCGCCCGTGACTTCGGCAACAAGCTCACCGGATGTCTTAGGATCGCCGGACGGTTTACCGATTTCTGGAGACTTTAAGCGGAACAACTTGCTTGGCAGATTCATGGTCGTGTGTACTTGCTACCTAACTATTAAGTCTGCTGCGGCCTACCCGAGCAACATAGCATGGTAGGCTAAGCACCCAACTAGTTGGCAAGTCTACTGAGAATCCAATACTTGTTCAACGGACCAATCAGCAGACTGCAAAAACCCATGCAGGGCATTACTTTTCTCCCGTGAGAGCCTCGCCAGCTGCCGCTAATCAAAGGACATTCTAAACTGGCTCGTCTAACTCTTTACAGGGCGGCCTGGTTGATCCTCGAATGCGCGCGTCGAACGAGGCGCCTTCTGAGGGCGCGCGTTCCGCGAGCAGGAGGACGACCAGGCCGCCCGGCTCACTCTTGCGTGCGCGGTGCGCGAGCACAGAGGATGCTGGATGCCGCCTGGTCTTCCCGATGCTCCGGAAGCAAGGGATCAGCACGGGTGCCGTTCTATCTCTTTGGCGAACCTTCACGCCGCAGGAGAGCAAGGTAGGCCAGCGTGTCAGTGAGTTCTTGATCGGTCATGGTGGTATCCGGGAACATGCCTGTGCCCGGGTGTCCTTCCCGAATTGCATGCGCGCGCTGCTTGTCAGTTTTTAGGTATAGCGCCTTCGGATTTCTCAGATCGACCGGTGACGGATTAAGTTGAGCGATGAGCGTAGCGGTATCGGCTGTGAGTTGCGGTCGTTGGTCCTTATTCCCATCAACACCATGGCAGTAGTAACACACACCCTTCCCGTTGAAGACTGCTCTGCCCCGCTCGGCATCGCCTGCCGCCTTTGCGCTCCTGGGTGATGGCGAAGAACCGGCCCAAGCACTCATCTCAGACAGGTGTGTGAACTGGATCGTCAGCCAGCCCACGAGAAAGAAGCCGGCGAGAAAGACTCCCCTGAGAAGCTTAGGCATCGAGTCAGTTACCACATCACCCCTCCTATCGATCTCGGTCAGCGCTATCTGCAACAGAGTTTGTACCGTTCTTCCGGGATGTTCTTCATATTTTGAAAAACGGCTTCACGCGCCTTCGCACTAGTCACCCGATCGATGCCGGGGTAGAGCACCCGTTCTTCTTTCATATTGTGGGAGCCGAGTAGGTTCAACAACGCCTGTTCTTCTTGATCGCTGTTGGGGCTCTGATCCACCACCTTCTGGTGAATAGCTTCGAGGTGCTGCCCGATCTGGCGATGTTCCGTCCGCATCACGGAAGTCGCCCCGCCTTCGGTGATGCCGGTTTCCTTCTCCCACAACGGAAACAGAATATCTTCTTCCCACACGATGTGTCGCTGCAAGCTGACCTTGAATTCTTTGAATGCTTCCTTGGCCTTGGCAAAATCAGTGCGTTTCAACCTTTGAAAGGTCTTGAACAATTCGTCCAATCGGTCATGGTCTTGCTCATAAAACTCGGTGATGGTGTTCTGCTCACTCATGATGCCTCCAATACATTATGAATGCTCTCCGACTTTGTACTCCAAATGACAGGCCACGCAGGCCTTCAGGACATTGTTGAGCTGCGGCAAGATCTGCTTCAAGTCTTTCGTGGGGATGATGCGTGCTAACTCTTCCGCCGCTTCGTGGTGCGCCATGGCCAAGTCGTGATAGGCGGGTGGAAAATTCTCCGGCTGCTGACTCGCCATCGCCTGCCGATGCATGAAGAATCCCAGATGTGATTCGGTCAGGCCTTTTGCCAACTCGTAGTCCTCTTCAACCAGCGCGTTCACGATCACCTGGATCGTTTCCAGGTGCTGTAACATCACCGCGCGATGTTCTTTCCCTGCCGGTGACGACAATGGAATGGGACGCCTGGTATCGGAGGTGAGATAAGGAATGGATCGCTGTTCACCGTGAAGGCGGTCGACCTCAGTGCAACCGGCTGACAATACCACACAAAGAACCCCCAGAGTGACCCTTCCAAGGAGGATCTGTCTCCCTCTATATAATGGTGACATGTGAGTCGCTCACCTGTGAAAGTTTGGACCAGCCTATGGATACGCTCATACTTCTGATCGTAATCCCTGCACGAGAATGACCACGTCCTACCTCTCAATGATGCTGATGCTGAAGGTCATGATCATGACCTTCAGCCGATTTCTTTCCCGCCCTGACAGTCTTTGGCTTCAGCGGGGTAAATCGGGCACCATACGCGTCCTGTCCCGGCAACTTGACGAATACCACAATGACTGTCTCCGGCGTGATATGAAATTCTCCGTTCCCCGTAAACACATTCTGTTGTGACGGCTCCAACTTGACGGTGATTTTGCTCCCAGCTTTATCCTGTTGAATATTCGCCTTACCCTCTCCGCCACCGGTCTTAATCTCTTGACCCGCGTGATCGGTCACATGTATTGCCAGCTCTCCGTCCTTCGCAACAAGCTCCAGATGATAGGGACCTGCTGCACGGGCTTGCCCGCCATGCGGCGACAGCATCGCATCCAAAGATTCATCGGTATGTGCCCAAACAGGCTGAAAGAAAATCAGGGGAGCAGCAAGCACAGCAGCAATAATCCATGCCTTCATTTTTTCTCCTCAACATACGAATTGGAATAGCAGGGAACTTTCAATGTCATCTTAACCCGGATTAATCATGAATAGTCCAGGTTAAACCTCTCTCACTGAAATCCAGCATTTCTCTCCATCAGAATACGGTTCCCGTCCTTTTCGCATCCTGCCAATAGGCGTTGACCCGTGCCTGAATGTGCGCAATCGCTTCCGTCTGCACCGTCGGCTCGAACAGATGCCGAAAGCGGCCTTGGAGCTTGAGATAGTCCTCGACTGGCTTGCGCTTAGGAATATAGGTATGGGTAACTTCTCCGTTGATCGCCTCTTTCAAAGGCCAGAGACCGGTCTCGACCGCCAACTTGGCAACATTGGGAGTCTCTCCCGGATCATAGAGCCAGCCGGTGGGGCAGGCGGAGAGCGCGAGGAACAGCTTCGGTCCCGTGAATTTTGCCGCTCGCGCGAATTTTTCTTCCAGATCCAATGGGTACCGCGGCGCGACGGTTGCGATATAGGGCGGTTTGTGCGCCCGCCAGATCTCGAAGATGTCCTTCTTCTCCTGCGTGGTGCCAAGCGGGTGCTGCAAGCTGCAGGGCGAGGTGGTCGTCCGTGTGCCGTAAGGTGTCGCGGGGGACAGCTGCATGCCTGTGTTCCCATAGGCTTCGTTGTCATAACAGAAATAATAGAAATCGAGGCCCCGATAGATGGCCCCCGACGTGGAAGAGAGCGCCATGTCGTAGGTGGAGCCGTCTCCTCCCAACACCACAACTTTCAGGTTCTCGCTCTTCGGCAGCCGCCCTTTGGCGATCAAGACATCCAATGCATCGCGCACACCCTGCGCGCCGGCAGGCGCCGACCCCATGGTGGTGTAGAGCCACGAGCCCTTGAACGGCGTGAACGGATAGGCCGCCAGCATCGTAAAGCAACCGGCGGCATTCACGTAGACGACATCGTTACCCAAGACCTTCGCGGCCAGACGCAAGGATTCGAGTCCGCCGCAGCCGGCACAGAGTGCCGTTCCCGGAAGTACGTGCTCTTCACGGGGAATCTGTTTGATCTTCTTGAATGTCTCTCGTTGCCAGGTCATATGACCTCCTGAAAGAGCTTATCGCGTATGGCGTATAGCTAATGGTCCCACACTCCATTATCAGCCATATGCCCTTCTCCTCGGCTATTCGCTTTCAGCCATCAGCTCTTGAAACCACCTGCCAAAACTTGGAGTTGCACCATCTCGCGGTGCTCGGCTTCTGTGTACAGCAGGACCGGCCCGATCCCCTTCCCTCGGGCTCCCGCGTCTGCCGTCTGCTCGAAGATCGACCGAAGCTCACCTTCAGAAATATTCTTTCCTCCCAGACCTCCGATGAAGGAACAGACCGCCCGCGGCCGCAGTGCCTCGTGATAGAGACAGGCCGCGACCTCCTGAAAGAGAATGCCGCCCTGCCCCGGAGAGAGATTCTGATCCAGGACTGCCACAGCCCGGCGGCCTTGCAGCGCGTGACGGATGGCGTCCGCCGGCCAGGGACGGATCATGCGTAGCCGCAGCAACCCCACTCGCTTGCCCTCTGCCCTAGCCGCATCGACCGCGGCCTTGCCTTTGCTCGCAAAGGCATTGGTCATGACCAGCACATCCTCCGCGTCCTCAAGCCGATAGCCCTCGACTACATCGTAGCGCCGTCCGAACAGCTGCTCGAACGCCGCGGCCGCTTCCCGATGCACGTCCAAGGCGTTCATGGCAGCCAGATGCATTTGATGACGGAAATACGAGTAGGGCGTCCCGCCAAGGACCGCCACGCCGAGCGCATGCGGCGCCGAGGCTTTGAAGCCTAAGTGAGCAGGGCGAAACGGCGGCAGGAACAGCTTGACCTGCTCCGGATCCGGCATGATCACGGGCTCACGGGTGAATGAAAGATAGAAGCCGTCCAGATTGACGATGACCGGCAACATGACCCGCTCATCCTCCGCGATCCGATAGGCCATGAGAATGGAATCCAGCACTTCCTGGCAGGTCTCGGCGTGGATCTGAAGAAAACCGCTGTCCCGCGCGGCCAGCACATCGTTATGATCCGGCTCGAGGGTAATCGGCGCAGCCAGCGCCCGAGAAACGTTCACCAGGACGAGCGGCGCACGCCAGCCGGAGATCGAATAGAGCACTTCGATGGCATACAACAGTCCTTGACTGGATGTCGCGGTGAATACCCGAGCCCCCGTAGCTGCGGCAGCTCCGGCCGCCGTCATCATGGAATGCTCGGAATCCATGGTCACAAACCGCGCTGCCATCGCACCGCTCTCGCACCACTTGGCCAGTGCCTCCACGATTTCCGTCTGCGGCGTGATCGGAAAGGCCGGGACATAATCCACATCGGCCAGCCGAGCACCCCAGGCCGCCGCGAGGTTGCCGGTCATCATTTCGCCGTCCATGCCACCGCTCCTTCCTTCTCCCGCTCGGCCACCAATGCCTCGGTCGGGCATTCATGGACACAGATCTGGCATCCCTTACAATGGGCGTAATCAATCACAGGCCTGTCGTCTTTGTTCATTGAAATGACCCCCTCGGGGCAATAGGCGAAACAGAGCCAGCAGCCATTGCACTTGTCGGGCACCAGCACCGGACGGAAGGTTCGCCAGCCGCCGGTTTCACGCAGAACCGAATTTGCTGCGGCGCTGATCCTGGCGGTTCCTCTGGTCGGCGGTTCATAGGTCGGCACTTGAAGCTGCGCCGGTGCGATCAGCTGCGGTGCGCCTGCTCCTACGGAAACCATGCGAACGGCGTCATAGCATTGAAGCGCGACCGCTTGATTCCGCTCAATCATCGACGCGGCGAGTCCGAGGTCAGCAAGTTCCCGCGCAATCGCCTCGCGGATCGACTCCTGACGGAGTCCAACGAGTCGTCCGGCGACGGCACCGAGCAGGGTGCTGATCGCGCTCCGCTTCCCAACCTGCTGTAGAGCGATGTCGGTCAGATCCAACGTCGTCACACAGCCCGGCAAGGAGGTCTGGGTCTGAAACTGTTCGGCAGTGATTGGTGAGTTGACGAAGACCGCTGTCCGTTCATCGATGCCGTCCAGCACACGAGCGGCAGGGTCGTGGATGAGCGATGCGTCGGCGATCACAACAAGATCGGGACGGGCGATGATGCCACGTTCGCGAATCGGCTCCCTGGCAATTCTAGTAAAGGCGGCCACCGGTGCGCCGCGCCGCTCAGCCCCATAAATCGGCGAGTCCTGCGCTACGAATCCCTCGATGAACGCAGCCGTCCCCAGGATGCGGCTGGCGGTCTTCGCGCCCTGCCCCCCTCGACCATGGAAGCGGACTGCTCGCATCAGTTATTTCCTCAGCGCCGCCTGTTCTCCCCCGCCTGTTCGCAAGCCAGACACATGGCCGCCGCGGGGACTACCTCCAGCCTGGACTGGGGAATAGCCTTCTCGCATCGCTCACATCGGCCGTACTGCTCTGTCCCCAGCTTGAAGAGTGCCCGGTCGATCGCCTCGATCTTGGCCTTCGCTCGCCCGTCCAGACGATCAAGCAACCGAACCATGCCCTCCTCCTGCCCCCGCTCCTCCACTTCGCTTTCGATATCGCTTTGGAACCAGAGCAGTTCCTCTTCAGTCTGAGCAACCTGACGAAACAAGTCGCGCCGGTGGGTTAACAGCTTCTTCCGAATATCGTCCACCAGTAGCATCGCAATAGCCCTCCCTCACGACGGCAACGTCAGCTACAACATGTGTCCATTTTTTCTTTCATGGCCTCTCGCCCAGCTTTGACGGCCGCTTCGGCATCCGCCGTTTTCTTTGCGATGAAATGCTTGCCGCGCTCGATGGTCTCATCAAGGGCAGCTCGCGCCTCCTTCGCCTTCTCCAGAACTTCTTCCTCTGTCCTCCTGGCATACCCCTTCAAAGCCCGACGCGTTTCTTCCCCGGACTTAGGAGCGAGAAGAAGACCTGCCACTACTCCAGCCACCGCTCCCCCTAACAATGCGAGTACAACGGCCGGTCCCGAACATGTTGCCTCTCGATTGTCCATGGCGATTCCTCCTTGGATAAACTGTATTCTCTTCGAGTGAAAAGCGAAGGCCATGCCAGAAAAGCAGAACCAGGGAATCACCGATTGCTGTGATTTGACGAGGCCTTAAGGAAACGCATGAAGAGGGAAGACCTGCCCCTGGGGCATTCCAGGTCTGATATGAAAAATCGCTGTCGCAAAAGGCAACAATCCGCAACGCGGATGAGGCAGGTAACTGTAGAACCAGTGAAACAGAAGATAAATCGTTATGGATTTGAGTTGGATTTAGAGGCAGCCCATCCTTCACCCTGTCCCATCATCCCGGCCCATCATCCCGGCCCATGCTCACCGGTGAAGCTGCGGATGTACTGAATGAGGGTCCAGATCTCTCCATCCGTCAGTTGATCTCCATATCCAACTATGCCGGTACCGGGCGATCCGTTTTTAATCAACCAGAAGATTTCGCCTTCCGTACGATGGCTCCAGAATCCGTGGTCCTGGAAATTGCGCGGTGAGGGATTCAACTGGGCGGCCAAAGGCCCATTACCGTCCCCATCTTTCCCATGACACCTAAAGCAGGCACCCTTGCCGTCGTAGATCGCCTTACCCTGCGCGGCGGTCTCAGGGGATTTCGGCAAAGGGCTCGTGAGCGCGCGCGCCTCATCCAGCTTGTCAGCCGGCACCAACAACTGCATCCTGTGCCGTTCGGCGGCCCAGGAGGGAATGGTAAGAGAAACCACAACGGCCAGCAACGGCAACATACGCGGCTTCATCGCCTTCCTCCATTGAAAGGACAGCGACAGTTTCTCTATGGGACCAGGAGACATCGTTTGGGCGGACATATCACTGCTCTGCAGCCGCGAAAGACCGCACGTATCGCAGTACCTGCCAGGCTTCTTCTTCCGTCAGTACGAGCGGAATAAAAGAGGCCATCGCCGTGCCCTTGCTGCCGTTCTTCAAAATCCAGAACAGTTCCCCATCCGTCCGCGCAGCCTGCCATTTCTTGTCGGTGAAATTTCTCGGTAAGGGGCCTTTCAAAGTCCCCGGCGCAATATCTGCTCCCAACCCTTTCCCATCCGGCCCATGACAAACTTTGCAAAAAGCTTTCCCCTCATACAACGTTTTGCCCTTCGCAATCGTTTCCTCGCCGGCAGGGAGCGGATTCGTCACAGCGCGGGCTGCTTCAATCTGATCGCGTGGCACCCTTGGACGCACGACTGCCTTGTCAGCCGCCCACGTCAGGCCCTCGGCAATCAGGAGGGCCCCAACCACCAGCGAAATACTTGACGCGATCCTGACTCGATTAGTCATGACGAAAGATCCTTCTTCGAATGAGATCGAGGCAAAACGAGGAGAACCTGTTGCCAGGCTCCCCCCACTCACATTCACAGTGCTACGCTTACTTCGTTCGATGCTTGTGCCCGACAGACTGCGGGTGGCCGACCACTCCGGTGGGCGCTTTGGCTCCATCCGGCCAGAGATGGAAGATGATCCCGTCCGTCTGAGCGGCAACTGCAGCGACTTCCTTGGCTTGCGCCTCCGGCATATCGAGAATCTGGACACGACCCGTGGCAATCTCAACCTCATGGTCATGGTAGTACTTGTTCCAGGCTTTCAGCGGTACATCCTTACGCGAGACGGACTTGGCAACGAAATACTCGACATCCGTGAGCCGGGCGTTAGGTTCAGTCGATTCAAACAGCAGACATTGCAGGATTTCCGGAGAAATCCCCTTGCAGTAGTGGTGATAGGGGCCGTGCACGGTGCCGTCTTCAAACTTGTGCGGGGCCGTGACATGAAGGGTAAAGCCATCCGCCGGGCTCGGCTTCTTCTCCGCTGCCGGAACGGCTGGAGCAGGGGCGTGGTCCTGGGCCAACGCCGCTCCCACGGAAAATACAGCGAAACTCAATACCGATGCGATACTCAGCGCTCGAATCATGAGAACCTCCTAGGGGTTAGGGTACAGGGGGCCTCGGCCTAGTTCATCTGGGCCGAGAAAGGCCCTCCACATTCGACTGACTGTGGGAGACACATGGCTTCAGAAGGATTCAACTAATTTTCAGAGAGGTTGAAAAACTGAAATGTATCAGCTCACCTCTCAGGGCCTTCAAGAACTCCAATAGCCGACATTGTTCATGACGATTCGGCGGCGGTTACCGGCCGCAGGCGTCGCCCTCACAACTGCCCGTCTCACCTCTCGGTTCGCCGTGTTCCATGCCGCCCATGCCGCCGCCTCGTCCCATCATGGGCCCCATACCTTCTCCACGTCCCATCATGCCAGGCCCATGCTCACCACCGAAGTTTCGGATGTACTGAATGAGGGTCCAGATCTCTCCGTCCGTCAGTTGCCCTCCAAATCCAACCATACTGGTACCGGCCGATCCATGCTTGATCACCCAGAAGATTTCGCCTTCCGTACGATGGCGCCAGAATCCGTGGTGCCGGAAATTTCTGGGCGAGGGATTCAGCTGGGCGGCCAGCGGCCCATCGCCGCCCCCATCTTTCCCATGACAGTTGAAGCAGGCGCCCTTGCCGTCGTAGATCGCCTTACCCTGCGCGACGGTCTCAGAGGATTTCGGCAAAGGGCTCGTGAGCGCGCGCGCTTCGGCCAGTTTGTCGGCCGGCACCAACTGCTGCATCATGTGCCGTTCGGCGGCCCAGGCTGGGATGGCAAGAGAAACCACGACGACCAGCAACGGGAACATATTCAGCTTCATCGCCTTCCTCCTTTAACAGGATGCCGAAAAAGCTCGCTAGCTTCGTTCTCGCATCGTTCAGACCCTCAACGTACCGATGAAGCCCACTGGAGGCAAAGTGACTATCCGCTCGCATGTGATCGAAGCGAGCGGTTCAAGCGAAGCTTGGTATGTACCTTCTCGGCCCTTCACTCGCTGCGGTCTTGCTGGACGAACTTTTTTGGCATCCTGTGGATTCTTGTCCCTTTTGCCCAAGAAGTGTAGGCCATCAAAATTCTCGCGAGTCCAAATAGTTTTTTCCACAACCTGTAAATCGGTTACCGAGGCGCGTTGAGCCAGTAACGCGGAATGTAACGAGTGCCGGACATGCGAGGAGGACGGATGCCGTCCTCCTCGCACAGACACACCTTACTGGGTAATATTGGTTTCTATATCGACTCCGAGGCCGATCCAGGCCCGCAGCAGATCGTGTCGCGTGATCGAATAGACCACCTTGCCGTTTCTCTCGATCGGCAGGTTGAGAAGCCGCTTATCCTCCATGAGCTTCACAGCAGCCTCGATGCTGGTGTCATCGGTCACGGAAATGCGGTCTTTCGCCATAATGTTCTCTGCGGCCAGCCGGTTCAGATCCTTCCCCGCTTCCAGCGCCCGAAGGATGTCGAACTCGCTGATGAATCCGGCAAACTTCCCCTCTCCGTCGACCACCGGCGCTCCCGGCGTATGCGTCGCAAGCAACTCAACGGCGATCCCCATCGCATTCTGTTTTCGAGTAAACACAAGATCGTTCGTGGCACGCACTTGTCCAATCGTCTTAAACCCTCCTGCAGGAACACCCGGTCTCGATAGCGTGGCCATGACAACCTCCTCTATGGTGTTGAATAGTTACGTGGCAACAACTTGTTCTTCTGATCGAGCAGCTGCGCTGCCTCGACGGCTCGTATGTGCAGATCAGCAACCTCTATGCCAATCGGATAAAAAGAAGAAATCTAGATAGCGTTGGATTAACAGAGTGTTCGGCAATGGAAATATCGGTCTCGCTCTATCGTGCCTGCGAGAGTGGGGAGTCTTGCAACGGTAGATTCAGGAAACTGAGGAGAAATGCCACTGCGAAAGAATTCGGAAAGGCACAGGGCTAGCCCGCATTATTCATGACGGCTTGTCGCGAAATCGCTGAGCCGCGATCGGATGAATCGGATACATAGTATCTCTTGCGCAGTCTGTTACAAATCCAGCACCACCATCTTACGGTGAAATCGAGTGATCACGTTGGGATCCGGTGCCAGGCGGACCGGGGCTTCGTCCTTGCCATTGTAGGGCAACAAATTCAGTAGGTGCCGGAGACTCTCCAATCTCGCCGCCTGCTTGTCGTTGGCCTTGACGATAATCCAGGGGCTGAATGTCGTGTGCGTCTTGCTGAACATTTCCTCTTTGTAGCGGGTGTAGGAATCCCACAGCTCTTGCGCCTTGTCATCGACCGGGCTCAACTTCCATTGCTTGAGTGGATTCTGCCTGCGCGCCTCGAATCGCTTCGCCTGCTCTTCCTTGGAGATGGAGAACCAAAACTTGATGATCGTCACCCCGTCTTCGTAGAGCATATGTTCGAACTCCGGAACCTGCTGCAGAAATCGCTGGTGTTCCTTCTTGCTGCAGAATCCCATCACCGGTTCGACCACCGCACGGTTGTACCAACTGCGGTCAAAAAATACGATCTCGCCCTTGTTGGGCAGTTGGCGGATATAGCGCTGAAAGTACCACTGCCCCCGTTCTTCATCCGACGGTTTAGGCAGCGCGACCACCCGCATGGCGCGGGGATTCAGATGCTCGGTGAACCGGCGGATTGTGCCGCCCTTCCCTGCCGCATCGCGCCCTTCGACCAAGATCGCAATCCGCTCTCCGTTGCTCTGCACCCACCGTTGAAGCCTGACCAGTTCAACTTGTAATTGTCGCAACTCTTGTTCGTACAGCAACGTCTTGCGCACCTCCTCGATATCGACGGTCTTATTCTCGAGCAGTTGGATGAAACCTTTTCTCGTATTGATTCTTCGGAGATCATCCTCAGTCAAGGAGCAACCCCGTTCGCCAATATGTCCTAGCTCCTGCCCGACAGATGCACTGCACGGCAGTCGATAGCCGTCCCCTTCCCGTGGCACCATCGTTGGAATGGTCTCCAGCTCATTGACATCGAGACGCCCCTGTCCCACGCGCTCATCGATGTCCACCTCATCCCGCCGACCCGCTCGACTTTTTGACTTTCCAGTCGATTCGCTATCGGTTGCCATACAGAGATTCCTCCCTTTGATGCGGAATCAGAATGCCACGTTGCGGTCACGTTCGGCGACGGCCTTGATATAATCTGCCATGCCTTTGATCGTCGCGCCGGAAACAAGATCCCCCGCGCCGATCTGCCGCGCCACGGCGCAGGCCCCGCAAACCCAGATGGGAATATTCGCCACTTGCACGGCTGCCAGCAGATCTTTCAGTGGTGTCAGGTTCACCCCCATCACATGATCGGCGGTTCCTTTGCGCCCGAGGGTCACCGCTTCATTCCAGAGCCAGAGCACGACCTCGTGCCCTTGCTCCTTCGCAACCTTCGCTGCCATGAACGGCAGCGTCGCCATAGTGGGATTGTCCGTACCCCGGCTACCAGAAATAATAAATGTCGGCATTTTTTCTGCTCCTTACTTCCACGTTTCTTTCTCTTCTTACCCCTCACCCCTTACGACTTACGCCTCACGCCCTATTTGGCTAGCGATCGGATATAGTGAATCAGCTGCCACACTTGCTCATCCGGCAACCCGAGAAACGGCATCATCCCTGTTCCCGGCGAACCGTTCTTGATGATCCAGACCAGTTGACCATCAGGGATGTCTTTCATCATTGACCCGCATGTAAAGTTTCGCGGCGGCGGCACCAAGGCTGCCCCCATGATCCCCTTCCCGTCCCCCTGCTCTCCATGGCACAGTGCACAGGCCACTGGTTGGGCTGTCTTTAAGTAGAGTGTCTTCCCTGCTTGAATTGCTCCGCTTGAAGCAGGGAGCGGATTCGTCTTGGGCAAGAATTCGTCCGGCGCCGTTGCTGTCTTGCGCGGCTGCACACAGGTTCCACCCTGGCCCCCGCTCGGAGCAGCCGCCATGTCCGGCACCCCTTTAAACGTCACCTTCAAATAGGCGATCACATCGGCCACGCCCTGTTGCCCTATGGTCAAATTCCAATAGGGCATATTCGGCGATTTGCCTACCGCCACCCCGCCATGATTGATGACGTTGTAGAGATACTCCATCGGAAGTTTCTCAAATGGAATGTGGGCATGAATCGCCGGCTTGGGTTCCAGACCGGAAGCTGCGGGACCATCGCCCTTGCCTGTCGCGCCGTGACACTGCGAACAATATTCTTTATAAATCACCTTCCCGCGATCCACGCTGGCCATTCCGAACTCCGGGCTCGTCCAGGGCTCGTAATACTTAAAGTCCTTCACTCCCTGCACCATGAGGAAGCTGATCACCGCGCGGAGCTGTGGCTCCGTCGCATCAGCGAGGAACTCGCCGCTGTGCGGCACGAAGTCTTGTGGATTCAGCCCGAAACGAAAGAGCCAATCCTGGTCGTATCGTTGTCCGGCCGCCACGAGAGACGCGCTCTGCGGGCCGCCGATGAACTTGCCGTTCTCTTCGATCACGTGACAGCCGAGGCATGCGTGCGCCTTGTAGGCCATCCCGCCGAACGCGGCATCGAACTTCGTCACCTTCGAGAGATCGAACGCGCCGACTTTGACTCGCGAATCCTTGTTGTGTTCAGCGAAATAATCGGCAATGGCATTGGCCTCCGACTCAGTCACTATCGGATGCTTGGATGGAACCTCGGTCAGATCCCATCGATAGCCCCTCGCATACAACGGCGCTTCTTTGCCCGTCATCCACCGGATCAACCAGGACCGCTGATACTTACTACCGGCCCAGATCAGGTCGGGCGCCTTGAGATTGAAACGAGAGTCGGCCTGACCTTCCAGCCGATGACATTGAGCACAGGTTTGCTGGATACTGTCTTTCGCTCGCGACTGATCGCTCGCAAACAAGTGTTGAGGGAACGACATCAGCCCCACCAGCGCGAGTATTGCGCTGCCAATGACCACCCGGCTTCTCATATTCGCGTCGATGTTCCTTTCACGATGGTTTCTCCCCTCGGTAATGGGGATTAAGTTCGATTGCCACGCCGGCAGGCACCGCAAGGGATTGATGCACGGTGCAGCCATGCGCCACTTTGAGAAGCCGCTCGCTTTGTTCACCCGTGATGCGATGCGGCACGTGAATCGCCAGTGTCACCTGACCCACCCGATGAGGCTGTTCCGCCATGGTCCATTCCGCCTCGACGCTCAACCCTTTGGTCGAGATCTGATGGCGGTCGCAGTAGCGACCCACGAAATAACCGACACAACCGGCGAGTGAACCGACAAAGAGTTCGACAGGACTCATGCCGGCATCCTGTCCGCCGTCGTCTATCGGTTGATCCGTGACAATGCGGTGCTTGCCGCTCGTGATGTCATGCCGAGTCCCGCCATGGTAGGCCACCGTGAGTTTCATGTCGCCCTCTTCGTACGTCGTTCGTGAAGCGTCAGTACCCGTAATGCTCAATGTTTAATGTTGAATGTTCAATTGAACATCGAGAATTACGCATTGAACATTCCTTGGAAACACGAGATACGCTTCACGGTTCACGTCTCACACACTAATACGGTGCATCAGAAGGCTTGCCGCCCTTCGGCCAATCGTTCGCTTTGCTGGGAAAATCCGGCCGCGGTTGGGCGTTGATATAGGCGGCAACATCGTACGCATCGTCATCCGACAGGCTCCAACCCCAGCTACGCGGCATGTTCGATTTGATAAAGGCAGCGGCCACGCTCACCCGTGCCATGTCTGCTCCAATCGTGTAGGACTGCGGTCCCCAGACCGGCGGCGCCGCCATCGTTCCCAGGCCATCGGAGCCGTGACAGAAGACACATTTGCTCGCAAACACCTTCTTCCCGTTGTCTGCATCGATTGGGCGCCGTGACTGAATGCGCTGGAGGCCCCGCCAGGATATTGACGCACCACTCGGCACTCCGCGTGAGAGCCAGGTGATATAGGCCACGACGGCCTGCAGCTTAGAACTGTCCGGCGGGAGCGCCCGCCCATTCAGGCTCCGCTCAAAGCACTCGTTGACACGATCAGTGAGCGTATTCATCCTCGCGTTGCGGGCGCGGTACTCGGGGTAGACCGCGGCTAGACCGACAAACGAGGCAGCGTTTGGATTGAGCCCGCCGTCGAGATGACAGTTGGTGCAGTTCAGGCGATTGCCGACATAGGGTCGGGCATACTCCTGTGTATTGACGACAATTTCATAGCCAAGCCGGATCTGTTCGCCCAGTTGACTGCCTGGAATGGTTTCTGGGGAGGGCGGAGAGAATTCTATCGGCGCGCTGCCCGTTTGGCTGGCCTCCCGAGGCTGCTCGGTCTCGACCCGAGTCCTCTCGCCTGAACAGCTCAGGAGCATAGCCATTCCAAGAATAGCCGGCAACAGCCACATCATACCCCTCCCTTGTGCCAAGACCGTGCCACTATCAAGAGGAACCGGCCTATCCCTTACTCCTGTCAAATCACATGATTAGCCGTGAACCTCCAACAGCCCTGGAGCTAAAAGCCACAGAACCAAACTTGTATTTGTTGCGAGATGCTACAGCAATCAAACGAGTGGAATGGGCTCACCGACCGGCCATCGTAGCCGAAATGGCTACGATGGCCGTGAGCTACAGACTATCCGGCAAAGGAGAATAATGAAGACTAGATCAAGCTTAGGCGAGCGTTCACTCCTTCACAATCACGCCGCACGCGATGCGGGGCCCACCCGGCGCATCCTTTGTCAGCGGGTCTGGCAGATACTTATCGTCGAACTCATGGATGATGAACGCGCTGCCGTCTTTATCGAACAAGGTGTTGAGCCCCTCAGACAGAGTCACCCGGCTCGTGATGGTATACAGCGACCCGTTCCGATCGTCGTTCACGGAAAGGTTCTGGAGGTCACCGAGATGGTAGGGATGGTTCCCTAACCCGGAGGTGACGTTCGCCTCAGGATTGATTGCCGCATCCACATTCCCATCATAGTGCCCCTTGGCCGCTGCGAACGGTTCGCAGTTGCCGACCTCGTGAATATGGATCGCATGGCGTCCCGGCTTCAACTTGCTGTCCGGCGTGCCGGTGAGCTTCAACTTGATCGTGACGCGCCCTTCATATTTCTCGTAGAGATTCGCCTCTCCTGAAATGCCGGGGCCGGCAATGATCGCCTTTGCGTACAAGGGTTTTTCCTGCTTGCCCGTGTAATAGGACGAGCAGCCGGCAAGCGGCACGAGCGCCGACACCACAATCGCAGTTCCCACAAGTATCCGATTCATGCATCCTCCTTGGTTATACAACTCTCAGACGACTCGACCGGCCTTATTTCGGTCGAGCGGGCATCCTAGCAGAATGTTGAAAAAGTTTGCCAGCGGCTTTTGTTCATTTGGTCTGTTCGGTCGATCTGGTTTGTTTGGTTGAACTAGCCCACAGGCCCGCCGCTCGATCGGCAACATACTATTGGAGACTGACGCCCTTCTTTTTGTTGCCTGTTCCCACCTATGAAGCTCCCCGTAGCAGCCTTCTCCGCCGAAGCAGTCACTTCGGCTGCAAAGGCTGGAAGCGACGGGGTATTCGGCGAAGGAGAATAAAGGGTTCCCGTTTAGAACCACGCCCGCACACCCAGGACGAATCGAACCTGCGACGGATTGCCCCCATCTTGACGCACGAGGGTGGCCGTCTCGCCAAAACTTCTGTCAAGAGAGATGCCGACGTAAGGGGCAAACCAACGGCGGATTTCGTAACGCAGCCGCCCCCCGAATTCGAGGTTGTTGAGCCCAGAGCCGGTCGTGAATTCCTCGACTCGTTGTACGGCGGCGTTGGTCTCGAAGCGGGTCTGGAGGATCAGACGTTGCGTCAGCAATAGGTCTTTCGTGAATGCCAGCCGGGCGGACACCGCGCCATTCTGATCGATGAACAAAGAAGACTCGAAATCGTAATTGTATGGGACAAGCCCTTCGATTCCGATCACCCCTAGGCCCCGCGTCACATTGCTCCCCTTGAAGGACTGCGTTTCAACACGGCCACCCATTTGCAGATCGAAATACTTCCGGATAAACCGGCCATACAGCAGTTGAAAGTCCACATCGTAATCCGCTTTGAAGGCGGTGTCCTTCTGCCCCTCGCTTTTGAACCAGAGTCGGTTGTAATCCCCGCCGTACCAGCCCTCGATATCCCACCGGTAGTCGTCATGCCCTCGACTTCCACCTGTGCTTGGACGGTATTCGAGAACGTCGACGAGCGTGAACAGACGGCGCTCCTGATCGTTGACAGGAGCAGGCCAGTCGCCTGGCGGGGAAAACTTAGACAGCGTGCCTTCCTGCTTGGCGAAAGAACCGACGGTCACAGAGGCCTTGGAAGCGGTCGGGCCGGCTGGTGTCTTTCCGTGTGGGGCCGTATCAGTCACCGTTGACTTCTTTGGAGTCATGGGGAAGTCGATCGAAGGTTGTGCAGCGACGATCGTCAGGGCGATGCCGTCGCTGAGCAAGAAGGCCAAAACGGCTGCACAGAGGCTTGCGGAGAATCTGATAGGAAAGCCTGTTCCTCTCATCATTCCGACACCTCGACGACGCGGAACATCCCCGTGTCCATATGGAAAAGTAGATGGCAATGAAACGCCCAGGGACCCAGAGCATCTGCGGTGACGGCAACGGATAGCCGCTCCGCTGGCTTGACAATGACCACGTGCTTCCGGGGCAAGTACGCGCCCGCACCGTTTTCCAGATGCATCCACATGCCGTGCAGATGGATCGGATGCTCCATCATCGTATCGTTCACAAACGTCAGGCGCACCCGCTCGCCATAGCGAAAGCGGATTGGATCTGGAGCGTCTGAATATTTCTTGCCGTCGAACGACCACATGTACCGGTTCATGCTGCCGGTAAGATGCAATTCGATTTCCCGCTCCGGATCCCGCTGGTCTGGGTAGGGCTCAAGACTTTTCAAATCGGTGTAGAGCAGCACTCGCCGATCACTGTTTTCCAGTCCCCTTCCTGGCTCCCCCATGCGGTTCTGGGAATATTCGGCCACCATTTGATTGCCGGGACCATGATCGTCTGGACCATGCTTCACGAGCTCGGCGCCTGGTATCTTCGAGCGGCCGTGATTGCCCGCATCCATGGCCGGCATCTCGTGCACGTCATGCACAGGCGGCGCTCCCGAACCGTGCTCCATGTTCTGGCTGTTCTGATCGGCGTCGTCCTCTTTCGCATTCGGCATGTCGCCGGAGGGCTTCATGCCGCCATGGGAGCCCTTCATCCCTCCCATGTCCATGCCCTCCATACTCATGCCCATATCCTCCATCGTGCGGAGCGGTCTGGGTCGACGTTGAGGAATTTCCGCCTCCATGCCTGCTCGTGGAGCGAGCGTGCCGCGTGCATAACCGCTGCGATCCATGGTCTCGGCGAAGATGGTATAGGCACGATCCTCGATGGGTTCGACGATCACATCGTACGTCTCCGCCACTCCCATGCGAAGCTCATCCACCACAACAGGCTGGACATTCTGCCCATCCGCCTGCACGACCGTCATCGTGAGCCCCGGAATGCGCACGTCGTAGAAGGTCATGCTGGCCGCGTTGATAAATCGCAGACGCACCCGCTCACCCGGATGAAACAGCCCCGCCCAGTTGCCTGCAGGCGACAAGCCGTTCATCAGATAGGTGAAGGTGTACCCGGTGACGTCCGCGAAGTCCGTCGGGTCCATCCGCATCTGATCCCACATTAAGTAGTTCTTGATCGCCGCCCAGAAGCCCATGCGCCTGACATCGGTCAAGAACTCACCCGCCGCACGCTTCTGGAAGTTGTAATAGCCTCCTTGTTTCTTGAGATTGGAGAGCAGCGCTTCTGGTTGTTCGAAGCTCCAATCCGAGAGCATCACCACATAATCGCGTTCGTAGCGAAATGGCTCTGGCTCGATGGGATCGATGATCATCGGCGCATACATCCCCAAGAGCTCTTGGCCGCCCGAATGGCTATGAAACCAGTAGGTGCCGCTTTGCCTGACCGGAAAGCGATAGGTAAAGGTGGTGCCCGGCTTAATCCCCGCGAAGCTCACACCCGGTACGCCGTCCACGGCGGGCGGCAGGAGCAACCCGTGCCAATGAATCGACGAACTTTCTTCCAGGCGGTTCGTGACACGCAGTGCCGCCAGCTGACCTTCTTTCAGCCGGATCACGGGACCTGGGATCGTCCCATTAATCGTGATGGCAGGCGCGGTTCGGCCGTCAAGATGGAACGACTGCTCGCTGATGGTCAGATCGATCACATCTCCACTTAGCGCGGTTTGTGAACCGGGATTGATGGTGGTGCTTGCTAAGGCATAGGTGGGGACGAGCAGTTCGGACGAGGCGAGCAGCGCCAGTGCCGCTACGCAGTTCAGCAACAGCCGTCTGGATATGGAGTCGGAGTTCGTTTGTCTTGCTCTTGAGATACGGTTCAAAACATAGACTGCACGGGCAGAGCAAGCCCTTGACAGGATAGGAACGAGTAATCGTTTCACGATAACACCTCTGGATGTCATTGAAGAAAAATGTGGCATCGCCCGCTCAACCCAAGCAGCTGCGCGGCGAGCAAAGGCACTGGAGGTGTAGAATCAGATTCGGAGGACCGAGGAAGTCTCTATGGAGATGGGAACAATAGAACGGGCGCTACTCCAGGAGCCGCGCGTCAGGGCCGAGGGAACAGTGAGCATGGCAGCAGAACCGAGCAAGATCGTCGCATGATCAATATCCACGACCATACTGTTCTTTGTTTGACGTTCTGGGGACGAGGTAAGTGATGGCGGGCACATAGTGGTCCCATCCATTGGACAGGTTATTTCCTCTTCCACGAGCAGCGCCGCATCTCCCGCCACCGAGAGATCGGGCAAGGCGCACATCGTGCCGATCACCTGGCACAAGATAAAGAAAAATACCAGAGCAACGTATGGCGTATTCATTCGTCGAATCATGGAGTCACCCTGTTCTTGAAAGACCGGCTCACTTTCGCCCCCCAGTCTGCGCAACGGAAGCAAGCATGTCAAGTCTGCGAATCATAGAGAGCTGGCAGTCTGGTATGAGCAGGAGGTTCTTCTGCTGGCGGACTCTTTCAGCATCTTGCTAGAGGTTCAATCGCAGGTCAAACTATGTGTGCAGGGCGCCTCGGTTCATCCCAGTTGGTTCTCCGAGGCGCAGGCTTCGCTGTACAACTCGACTCGGTTCCGCCCTCTGTGCTTGGCGTAATACATGGCCTGATCCGCGCGAGTCACGAGTGTCTCGACCTGATCGATTTCCGGAGATAACATCACGACCCCGATACTGACCGTTACCACGGTGGAATGATGTTCCCACGTAAACTGCTCCTGTGCGATTTTCAGCCTGATACGCTCGGCAATCTGCAGGGCGCCGGATTGATAGCACTCCACCAATCCGATCACAAACTCCTCACCCCCGTAGCGGCCCATGATATCGGGTGGACGGATGATTCCCCTGGCCAACTGCACGACATGGAGCAACACGTGATCGCCGAACACATGCCCATGCCGGTCATTGATCTCTTTGAAGTGATCCACATCGAGAAACAACAGTGCGAACGGATGCTGATAGCGGCGGCTCCTGTGAAACTCCATGGCCAGCGCCTCCATCAGTGCGCGCCGGTTGTCCACCGGCGTGAGAGAGTCCCGCCGGGAGAAGTCTTCAAGCTGCCGATGGGCGTCCTTCAGTCGATGCAGGCCGTCTTCCAACCGCTGCATCGTCGCATGATAATAGGTCTCCACGACAAAGATCTCATCGAGCGTGACGATCTTGTTCAGCGTGAGGACCAATGAGGACAGCCGGCTCGCGTCTCCCGAATAACGAACCGCAAGCCGTTGCAAGATTAACCCAAAGAGCTTGTGGTACGCGCCCAAATACCACTTCTGCTTGAGCCCGACTCGTTCGTGCGTCAATCCGATTCGAAGCCGCCCCTCCGCATACTCCACGCAGTCGGCGGATTGCCCAAGGCTGAGCAAGTACCGGCGCTGCGATTCCTTGAGTCGCTCCACGAGCTTCGGATCGGACAAGATCCTGCGTAATTCCTCGAATTGCAGTAAGTGATCGTAAAATTCTCCGATGATCTCCTCAACGCAGGAAGAAATCACGTCGCGGATCTCGACGAGATTCCGCTCGTCTTGTTCACCAAAGGAGAGAAATGCCAGCCTGGTCTGCAGCTCCTCTCCTGTGATCTGCAATTGATCGCACAGACTGCTCGCCGCCTGCGCGCCCTGTTGTTCAGCCATATGGACTTTCACTCGCACGCCGCGCAAGCCCTAATTCCATGTGTCCCGCCTTCGCCACGTGAGCAGATTCTCGTCGCTTTCCTCGTTTCACGTTTAACGCTCCGCCGCGAATCGATATAAATCATGGCACGCCGTGCAGCGGGCCGTCATGCTCGACAGCCGCTGGAGAATCTGTTGGGGAGTCTCTTTCTGGACAATCGCATCCGCGAGGGCATCCATGTCCTTGTGGATCGACATACCCATTTGCTTGAATGGGAGCGGCAACTTCGCCATGAGCGCCGGGTTCACGTCCGCAGCCATGTGCATGCCAGCCGAGCGAACCACCTGTTCAATCTGCGCTCGATTTGCCTCCTGATCCTGACCAGCCAAGCCTGTGACCACGCTATGAACCGCCTTCAGGAGCATCCGCATCTCGCCCAAGATCAGGTCTCGCTCTGCCGGTGCCAATACGACTTGCATCCGTCCATCTGTGCCCTCCGTCGTCCATCCCTTCACGAAGAACCAGCCGGCAAGCGCAATCGTCACGATCCACAGCCCCAACGCGACCCGGCAGAGCGTCGATCTCATCGAAGCCCGCTGCCCATGCCGCCGGTTTGTTCAGGAGCCAGGGTTCTCACATAGGCGAGCACATCCCAAATCTCATCGTCTGTGAGTGCTTCCCTCCAGGCTCCCATCGCGGTATTCTGCCTGCCGTCATGCACGCTCTTAAATAACCTCGCGTCCAGCTTTTCTTGAACCGCCAGGGAGGTGAGATCAGCGACTGGAGGAGTAAACTTCATCTGCCCATCTCCCTTCCCCTCAACCCCATGGCAACGGATGCAGATCGTCGAATAGATGACTCTGCCACTCATCACATCACGCTCCGGCTGAGACACGTTTAATTCTTTCAAACTTGCGCCCCCGGCTAACGCCAATAGCGCAACTCCGACCAATACAGCCTTCATCGCGTCTCCTCCTTGCCTTCTATTCCGATGACTGTCCTTGCGAGTGAGATGCCAAGCAGACGTGGAAATGGACGCGGCTAAACCTCCGCACAAACAATGCGTTAGAAGCGGAGGCTCGGAGGCGACGCCGACAGATCGCTGCAAGTGGCGAGAAAGACCCCGCCGAGTATCTAGTCACTGTCGCAAGACGCCACAGCTGGGAGAATGTCAACCGTCAACGATCATTCGCCAATTGGATCATCCTTCGACAACCGTGGGTTCTAGACTCACGTGAGCTTTCATGGAGTTGGAAATCAGGCAGTTCGCCTCAGCTTTCTCGATCAGCTCCTTGGCTTTGGCCGCATCGGCGTTTGCTGGGAGCGTGATGGTCGGCTTCAACGTGATGGCCGTGAACTGAAATTTTCCATCGACCAATTCCAGCTTCCCTTCAGCCATGCTCTCGTAGGAGGTAAAGGCCAGACCTGCCCGCTCCGCCACCGCCAGGAACGTCGTCATCAGACAGATGTTGGCGGACGCAACAAATAGATCCTCCGGCGACCAGATGCCTTCGTGTCCCTTGAACTCCGGCGGCGTCGCAACCTGAATATCCGGTTTACCGGCACAGGAAATGACTCCCTTGCGTTGCTCCGTCCATTTCACCGATGTGTGATAGGTGTACGACTTCGGCCTTGTCTCCATGATTGCTTTCTCCCTCTCCAATTAATCCTGTAACCCTTCATCCCTTATCCCTCACTAACAGGATGCTGAAAACCTCCGCCATCGAAGTTCTGCTGTGCTGAAATGGTTTTTCCGCAGCCAGCTAGTCCCTTAGGCTACGAAGATAGGCGACCACATTCTCGATATCCTGATCGGACAGGACGTTCTCCCATTTTTCCATTGCACTGTTGACCCGTCCCTTATGCACCGTGCGAATAAGCTGGGGCGCGACTTGCGTATGCACCTTCGCCGACGTGAGATCCGCAACCGGTGGATTGAACGTCGTATAGCCATCGCCCTTTCCGGTCGGCCCATGGCAAACGGCACGGTCTTGCCGGAAAACCACATGGCCCGAGTTGGGAGCGTGAGCCGCGCTTGGGACGTCGGCCACCAGTTGGGGTTGACCTCCTTCCCCGCCGACACAAGAAAATCATCGGAATTGATTTTCATCTTCATGATTTGACCCTGCTCAATCCCTCCGCACTCCGAGGCGTCTTCCCTTTTGTAAGCGCCTCGAAACCGGAGATGACGTCGAACAGTTCCTCGTCGATGCCACTCTGGCGCAACCGATGGAATGTCCCGTTGAGGTGTTCCAGTAATTCGTCGATATTTTTGTCAGCGCGTTGCATTGCCGCGAGGCGGCTCGCGTTCTCGCTCGCGAGGGATTCGGCGCAGGCCCGGAAGAGCGAGACGAAAAGATATTCGCGGATAAGCGCCCGCAAGGTCGTGGTGCCATCACCCATGATCTCAGGCAAGTTTCCCGTCGGCCAAGGAAATTCAGCCAGCTTGCGTCGCCAGGTCTCGTCCAGCGGTAGCAGTCGCTGATTGACGGGCGCATACACTGCCCCGGCGGTGGGACGATTGTAGAAGAGATGGAGTTCGGTGACGTCACCCTGGCTGTGGCGGGTCTCGCTCTCGACGAGAATCTGCCCGACGAGCGGGGTGATAGCCTTGACGGAATTCGGCACAGCGAAGAGTCCGACCAGCGGCAATCCCGCGTCCGACAGGCGCCCGTGCACGCGTTCGCCGACCGCCCAAATCTGATGTTTGCCGGGAAGAGTGGCCAGGGTTTTCACCGCAAAATCGGCCACCACGTCATTGAACTGCCCCACCAGCCCCTGATCGGAACCGAATACAATCGCACCGACGGAGGCCTCATCGATGCGTCCCTTACCTTCTGCCAACAGCGCAGCCGACACACTTTTCCGAAAACAAATGCTCAACCCCAGTTCCACGGTCCGATAGTAGTCGGCCAACGCGCGCACTGATTGCTCGTATTGGCCGATACTCGAAGCGGCCAGGGCTTTCATTGTGCGAACGACGGATTGGAGATCGCCGGCACTGCTAATCTTCCGCCGTAGGCTCGTCGTCGTATCGCTCATGACTTCTCCTCGGCCTTTGCCTTTGGCTTCGGTGTAGTCGCCGGCTCGGGCTTCGGTTTGGCGTGCACATCAGACGTGGGCTCGCCTTTGGGTTCGGGTTTTGGTCCCGGCTTAAGCTGAAAACTGACGAGCGAGTGGCGGGCGATTTCAATGACCGTTGTGCGATCCTCATCGCTCAACTTGTCGGCGGTTTCGAATCGCGTGCATACCTCCGCCGGGATGTGCGCCGCCGCCTCGCGCAGAACGCGTTCAGCGACCGTCATCTGGTCAAGTGGCACGCGGTCGAAGAGTTCCGCGGTCAACGCCAGCAACACAGCGATTTGTGCGGCCACGGACACCGGCGCGAATTCCGGCTGCTTGAGGCAGGCACGAATTCGCCGCCCGTGGTCGATGATCTTGCGTGTATTTTCATCCAGCCGGGCGCCGAACCTCGCAAAGGTCTCGAGCTCCTCGAACTGCGCGTAGGCGAGCTTCAGATCGCCCGCCACGGCACGGTAGGCCGCGCGTTGCGCCTTGCCGCCGACGCGCGAGACGGATTTGCCGACATCGACCGCAGGCAGCACGCCTAATTCGAACAAGGACGGCGAGAGGTAAATCTGCCCGTCCGTGATGGAAATGAGGTTGGTCGGAATGTAGGCGGAAATGTCCTGCACTTCAGTTTCGATAATAGGCAGCGCGGTCAGTGATCCGCCACCGAGTTCCGGGCGCAAGTGCGTTGCGCGCTCCAGCAGCCGCGCGTGGAGGTAGAAGATGTCGCCGGGAAACGCCTCGCGGCCTGGCGGGCGACGCAGCAGCAAAGACAGCTCGCGATAGGCGCGCGCATGATGCGTAAGGTCGTCGTACACAACCAGCACGTCGCGGCCTTGCGCCGTGAAATGTTCCGCGATGCTGGTCGCGGCGTACGGAGCGATGTAGGCGAGGCCGGGTGGATCGTTGCCTTCGGTTACGACCACAATGGTGTAATCCATCGCGCCATTTTCGCGCAGGGCAGCGACCACTTTGGCCACGCCGGACGCGCGCTGGCCAATGGCGCAATATACACAGAGCACATTTTGGTCGCGTTGATTGAGAATCGTATCGAGCGCGATCGTGGTCTTGCCTGTCTGTCGGTCGCCGACGATCAGTTCGCGCTGGCCGCGCCCGATGGGGATGAGCGCATCGATGACCTTGATACCGGTTTGCAACGGTACGGTAACGGGAGCGCGGTCCATGATGTGCGGTGCCGTGCGTTCGATAGGTAGACGCCCGCTGGTAACCACCGGGCCATTGCCGTCCAGAGGCCGGCCCAATGGATTAATAATGCGTCCGATCAATGCGTTTCCCACCGGCACGTCCATCACGTGCCCCCTGCGTTCGACTTCATCGCCCGCATGCAACTGCCAGTAGTCGCCCAGCAGAACCACGCCGATTTCGTCTTCATCAACGTTGAATGCGATGCCATACACATCTCCGGCAAACCTCAGCACTTCCTCAAAACCCACGCCGGGGAGGCCGGAGACTTTTGCGATGCCCGTGGCGATGCTGGTGATCGTGCCCACCTCTCGGGGCGCGAGTTGTGGCGTAAAGGCTTCCCTCGCGTGCCGCATTCCCTCGAATGCGCTGTCGAACACCTGCTGGAGGCTTTTAGGGTCTGTGTTCATTGGCTCTTTGTTTCTCGCTTAGGTTCTTCAGGTTGAGACGCGGCTTTGGCTTCAGGTTTGTCCTTCGCTTTCAGCAGTTCGCTGACGCCATTTTCTAGGAACGTGAGGTAATCTGCGATGCTCCAAGCCACCTTTTGTCCATTCGTGGTGAGTTCGATTCCGCCAATCAAGTCAGGCGCGGTCTCGAATCGGACGTGGGTTTCAGCCGAGAAGGTTTCGTTGAGCGCCTGTTGTATCACCGCGCGTTGCTCCACAGGCAAGTCAAACGCGCTGCGCACGATCGCGGGGTGAGCCGCTGTCTTGAGCGCCGCGGAGAAGCCTGCTTTCGCCTTGCCGTCCATCTCCCGCAAACGGCGAATGAACACCTCGCCCAGGCGCTCTTCCAGACTCGTCGTGGCGAGATCTGTCAACGCCTTTCGCGCGATGGCAAACACTTCCTGCTGGGTCCGGCGACTGATGGCGTGATTGAGGTTATGGGCGTCGTTTCTCAGCGTTTCCTGGCGTTTGGCACTCAACGCATCGGCCGCTTGCCGCGCTTCGCCGAGGAGCCGCTGACGTTCGGCTTTCGCCTCGTCCGTCGCCTTGCTCAAGAGTGCGGCGCGCTGCCGGTCGAACTCCTCGTTCTTGAGCTGGAACTCGTCGCGCGCCTTTATGGCTTCGGCCGTTTTCGCGTAAGCATCCGCGAGTTCCGTGGCGATCCGCTTCTCCCGCGCGTCGATGGCGTTGAGAATGGGCCGATACAGGAAGCGCTTCAACAACCACACCAGAATGAGGAAGTTGACGACTTGCGCAACGACGGTAAACCAGTCGATCAGCATGTTTTACTTACCCGCCGCGATGGCAATAACGTGGTTCCAGAACGGGTTGGCAAAGAGGAGAATCATCGAGACCACGAAACAATAAATCGCAATGGACTCGATCATGGCCAGGCCCACGAATAAGGTGCGTGTGATCGTTGTTGAGGCATCGGGTTGCTGCGCCAGCGAACTCAATGCCGTGGCAACGGCACGCCCTTCGCCGAGCGCAGGCCCGATACTCCCCAGGGCGATCGTGAGGCCGGCGGTGACGATTGAGGCGATTGCGATGAGCGTCATGCTATCCATAGTGTGTCCTTCCGTGGTTGACGTCGTGGTTTCAGTCCTCGGGCTCGAGCCCTGGCTCCGGCTTACGCGCACGCGTGGCGGCCGCGATATACACTGTGGCCAAGATGCTAAACATATACGCTTGCACCATGCCGGTCAGCAGTCCAAGCGCACTCATAGCGATCGGAAAGATGAAGGGCGTAATGGTCAGCAAAATGGCGAGAATCATCGTCCCGCTCATCATATTGCCGAACAGACGGACGGCCAGGGCCAAGGTGCGCGAAAGTTCGCTGATGATGTTGAACGGCAACATGATAAACGTCGGTTTCAAGTATTCTCCGAGATATCCGCCCAGCCCGCGATCCTCGATACCGAATAGCGGCACAGCCACAAACACACAAATTGCCAGCGCCGCGGTGGTCGAGAGCGAACCGGTCGGTGGCTCATAGCCGGGAACGATGGTGAAGAGGCTCGCGATTGCGACAAACAGGAACAAGGTACCCAGAAATCCGAGATATTTCTCCGGCTGCCGCAGGCCGACCTCTGCGATTTGCTCTTTGATGGCGGTGACGACAATTTCCAGGAGATTCTGCCAGCGGGAACGCTGCAGACCCATGGAAAGGTTGCGCGTCACGAGTAGTGATCCGGCCACCAGCACGAACATCAGTCCCCATGTGAACGCGATCGTGGCGTTGAGTTTGAGAAATCCCTGTTGCCAGAAAATGATCTCGTCGGGGCTAAGGTGCATGACTCCCCTCCAGTGCCTGCGGAGGGCGGTTTTCTCCCGACGGCTGCATCAGCCACGTCACGACGAGGCGGGCCATGACAAATCCAAGGAGACACAGCAGCAGCTGCTCCCAATGACCAGCCGAGACCAAGTAAAATCCAGCCAGGACAACGCCCATGCGTAGCAGCAGGCTGCCGAGAAACCAAAACGCCACCCGTTTGGACGAAAGGCCCTGACACACCGTCCACCAAAGACCGCCGAGAAAAATCGCTCCGAGCAACACGCCCGTAACCAAGGCGGCCGCCAGACTCAACGGTTCATTCATGGTTATGCTCCTCTTGCTCACGTATTTCTCTGCTTTCCTTGGCCACCCAATGCCACGCAATAACGCAACCGAGGCCCAAACCGATGGCCAGCAGCATGAGTGCCCAGGAATGGCTCCACGGATGGTGCTTGTCTAGCCAAATCCCGAGTGCCGCGCCTAGCAGCGTCGGCACCGCCACCGACCAGCCCACCATGCCCATCATGCCCAAGCCGGACCAGACGGTCTGCGTGACATGACGTTGCGCCTTGAGCTTGCGCGCCGCCTTCGCGCCGACCTGGTGGCTGAATTCCGTCGCGCCCGTCGCAGATTTTTCTTCCGGCTCTTCACTCATGGTGAAACGCTGCGAAACGACGAATAAACCCGCTCTCCAATTTCGCCAGCACCGAACGCACGCTCTTCTCCTGCTCGCCCAGATTCAGAAATTCCCGCTCTACCGCCTCATGCAGTTTATCGAGTTCCATTCCCCCAATCGCGTTGCGCACGGAGACCAGCACGTCCGCGCCGATTTTGACCAGGACGCCTTCATCGACGGCCATGCATACTTCACCTTCCGCTTCGGTCTCGAAAACCAGTATACCCGGCGCGAGCGCCGCTGCGCAGTCAAGCCGGTGGGGCAAGAGTCCAAACGAGCCTTCGCGAGTTCCTGTGACGATGCGCAATACGCCGGTCTTCTCGGCGAAGATTTTAAAGGGCAGGAGAATCTTAAGATTCATGCGTGCTGGTTGCATGTCCCACTTCCGGCTGAGGTTTGGGCTCGGGTTTGGCTTTTGCCTTTGCTTCGTTAATAGCCCCGATCATGTACAGCGCACTCTCCGGGATGTCTTTGAACTCGTCACGCAAAATGCGCTCACAGCCGTCCAGCGCATCCTTGAGGCTGACGAGCTTTCCCTTGATACCGCTAAACTGCTCGGTGGCGAAAAACGGCTGGGTGAGAAAACGCTCCAACCGTCGGGCTCGCGCGACCACGTTGCGGTCCTCCGGAGACAGTTGTTCCAAGCCCAGCATCGCGATGATGTCCTTAAGTTCTGCATATTGCGCGAGCGTCCGCCGGATGTCCTGCGCGAGGGCATAATGCCGCTCGCCGATGATGCCGGGCGTGGCCATTTTGGAACTGGACTGCAACGGGTCGATGGCGGGATATAGCCCCTCACTCGCCCGTTTGCGCGACAGCACGATGGACGCAGAAAGATGCGAGAAGGTATGCACCGCTGCCGGATCGGTGAAATCGTCCGCCGGCACATACACCGCCTGGATCGAGGTAATCGCGCCGGTATCGGTATTGGCGATGCGCTCTTCCAATTGCGACAACTCGGTGCCCATGGTCGGCTGATAACCCAAGCGCGACGGCATCTGCCCCATCAAGCCGGATACCTCCATGCCAGCCTGGATGAAACGAAAAATATTGTCGATGAGCAACAGCACATCGCGATGCTCATCATCGCGAAAATACTCGGCCATCGTCAGCGCTGCATGACCGACGCGGAAACGGGCGCCCGGGGGTTCGTTCATTTGGCCGAACACCATCACCATATTCCGCAGCACGCCCGCCGCATTCATGTCGCGGTAGAGCTCCTCCCCTTCGCGGCAACGTTCGCCGATGCCGCAAAAAATACTCACGCCTTCATGTTGCCCGACCATGTTGTGAATCATCTCGCTGAGCAACACCGTCTTACCCACGCCCGCCCCGCCAAACAGGCCCGCTTTGCCGCCGCGCTCCAGTGGCATGAGCACATCGATGACCTTAATACCTGTCTCGAAGAGCTCGGATTTGGTGGAACGCCTTGCTAGCGCCGGCGGAGCGCGATGGACTGTGCGCCATTGGACATTCGACGGCGCCGGCAGGCGGTCGATGGCGTTTCCGAACACGTCGAACATGCGTGAAAGAACTTCCTTGCCGACCGGCGCCTGCAACGGCCCGCCGGTGTCTTCCACCACCATGCCACGCGCGAGACCTTCGGTCGGGGTCAGCGCAATCCCGCGCACGCGATGTGCATCGAGTTGAGCTAACACTTCGATGGCAATTCCCCCCTCCTTTGCGTGCAGCAACGAATAGATGGGTGGCAAATGTGCATCGAACCGTACATCTACGACGCTGCCGCGTACCGAGACCACCGCGCCGAGGTTCAAATGACTGGTTTTGTACTTCATGTTTGCTCTCGCTGAGACATCGTCAGTGTAAATTAGACACACGCCTTTCCCGCCGTCACCTTTTCTTTCTACGTCCCGTCCCGGCTCCACTCCCAGTTCCGGATTTCCGGCAGGTCTTGACCGTGCTTGTCGATGCACTGTTTGTGCTCGATCAGCTTGTCCTTGAGTTGCTGCTTCAGGTAGAGCCCCTTGCCGCCGGTTTGCGGCAGACGGTCGATAGTGGCCATCACGCCCTCGCGCCTACTGCCCTCTGCACCTGTCCCATGCCTGTGACGAGACAGGCGGACATCACCAATCCGACGAAAACCATGGCAACCTGCTAGCCCGCATTATTCATGAACGCTTCTGCTGCAATCGTCGATCCGCTGCTGCGACAAGCCTTCGGTCTGCGGGCTAGTCCCTCAGGCTACGAATATAGGCGACCGCATTCTCGATATCCTTATTCTCCTCGACAGCGGAAACGTCTGGTCGTTTGTTACGTCTAAAGAAGTAGAAATCACCTTCTCGCACAAAAGGATGCCATGTCTCGATTACAAGGCCTGTGTTTTCTCGTATGTCGGATCTCGCGCGTATGGCTTTCCGTCGCCTTCTTCCTGATGCTGGGTCTCACAGGCCTATACCCAGTTGCCCTCGCTGCCGACAGTACCAGGCCGCAAATTGACCCGCAGCTCCAGCGCCCGCTGGACATTCCATTGGAACGGCTGGACCGCCCACAACGGACACCCCCTAGCCTCATAAAGCCAATCGACCTGAATACGGCGTCGATCGAGCAACTCGTTGCGTTGCCTGGCATGAGCGCAACACTGGCCCAACAGATCATCGAGGGCCGGCCCTATCGCCACAAGACAGATCTGGTACAGAAGCATATTCTGTCTGACGCCGTGTACGACCGGATCAACAACCTCATCACCATCGAATGAGATTCGGATGGCGGTCCCGCTTCAATAGACCACATGCCGGTAAAAGACTTTCTTCGCTACCTCAGCCGCACCGACATACCCGACGACGATGCAAAGCAAGGCCGCCAGGAACAGGGGCGGCAACGGCACGAACCCCAGCGGCCCGCGCAACGGCGTATAGGGCAACAGCAGCGTCAGTCCTACGACCGCGAGCGTCGCAACCAGCAGACCACGGCTCGGTCGGCTGCGAGTGAACGGCCGACGACTCCGCACGACCAGGACGATGACCGAAGCGGAGATCACCGACTCCACAAACCACCCGGTTCTGAACTCCTCCACACCGGCTTGAAAGATGAAAAGCAACACCGCGAAAGTTAGATAATCGAAGATGGAACTCACCAGACCGAACGTGAGCATGAACTTCCTGATGAAGGAGATGTTCCACCGCCTGGGCCGATCGATCAACTCCTCATCCACGCGATCACCGGCGATGGTCATTTCCGGAATGTCGGTCAGGAGATTGGTCAATAATATTTGTTTGGGCAGCAGAGGCAGAAAGGACAGAAAGAGCGACGCCCCCGCCATACTGAACATGTTGCCGAAGTTCGCGCTGGTCGCCATAAAGACATACTTCAGCGTGTTGGCGAACGTCCTCCGCCCTTCCTGCACTCCGTCGACAAGGATGCCCAGATCCTTTTCCAGCAACACGATATCCGCCGCTTCTTTCGCCACGTCCACCGCGCTCTCGACGGACACGCCGACGTCCGCCGCGTGCAATGCCGAGGCATCGTTGATGCCATCCCCACTATAGCCTACGACGTGGCCTGCCTTTTTCAACGCCAGAATGATCCGTTCTTTCTGATTCGGCTCAACCTCGGCAAACACATGGACGTCATTCACGCGCGACACCAGCGCTTCGTCGCTCATCTGCCGCAAATCCCCGCCGGTCAACAGATCTCCATTCGACAGGCCTATCGCCTGTCCGACGTGAGCCGCAACGAGACGATTGTCGCCGGTCACGATCTTCAAGGTGACGCCCAGGCCCTTGAGGCGGCCAATCGTCTCCACGACATCGGCCTTGATGGGGTCTTCGAACACCAGGAATCCCAAAAACGTCATGCCCGCCTCATCGTCTTTGGTCACACCCTCTCGTGCGCCCATCTCGCGAGAGGCGAGTCCGAGAACCCGCCATCCCTGACCGGCCCACTGCGCCATCTGCAATTGGATTGCATCCTGCACAGCAGCCAACTCAACTACGGCGCCATCTGCAGTCTCAGCGGTTGAACAGACGGCCAGCACATTCGCCAGGGCTCCCTTGGTGACCAAAAGATGGGCGGTCGGCGTCGCGACCAACACGGACAACCGTTTACGGACGAAGTCGTAAGGCTCTTCATCCAATTTCCGATAGGGGGACAGATCGAACGAGCGAGCGGTACGGATGGCTTCATCGATCGGGTTATGAAATCCTGTTTCGAAACTCGCATTGAGCGCGCCGTGCAAGAGCACCCGTTCGCTCGGATTCCCCGTGATATCGCACGCGGCCTTCAGCCGGACGAGCCCTTCTGTCAGTGTCCCTGTCTTGTCCGAACAGAAGACGGTCATGCTTCCGAAGTTTTCGATCGAGGACAATCGCTTCACAATCACTTTCTGCTGGGCCATGCGCTTGGCCCCATGGGCCAAATTGATGCTGATGATGGCTGGCAGCAGCTGCGGGGTGAGGCCGACCGCGAGGGCGAGAGAGAACAGAAAGGCTTCGAGCACGGGCCTGGCCAGATACACGTTGACCGCAAAGATGGCGACGACCAACACGACGGTCACTTCCAGGAGCAGATAACCGAATTGCCTGATGCCTCGTTCGAACTCCGTCTCGGGCGGCCTGAGTTTCAACCGGCCCGAGACCTTGCCGAATTCCGTGTCCGACCCGATATGCACCACAACCGCCGTACTGTTTCCGCTGACAACATGGGTCCCGAGAAAGAGACTATTCGTTCGTCGACCCAGAGGAATGTCGGCCGGCAGGACACCGCAGATTTTCTCGACCGGATAGGTTTCGCCCGTGAGCGTCGCCTCGTCCACGAACAAGTCTTTCGATTCAAGCAGCAGACAATCGCCGGGAACCGTGTCACCCGCTCTGAGTAGGACGACATCTCCCGGCACGACCTCATCGACCGGCACAGCGGCCAAGCTTCCATCCCGCCACACATCCGCTTTGACTTGCACGATCGCAAGCAGGCTGGCCACCGCTTGATTCGCGCTCCGTTCCTGCCAAAACCCGAGCAGGCCGCTGACGAGCACGATCGAGAGAATGATCGCCGTGTCGGTCCGATCCGCCAGAAAGAAGGCCAGCCCAGCGGCCGCCAGGAGGATGAGGATGATCGGGCTGGTGAATTGCCGAAGCAGCAGCTCGTAGGTGGACAGACGGCTCTTCGGTTTTAAGAGGAGATGCGCATCGCGCAGATGGCGCCGTCGCGCCTCATCGCCGGAGAGTCCCTTGGAGCCCGAGTCGAGTTGCCCAAGAGCCTCAACCGATGGGCTGCTCCAAAAACTCCACATATGAGACATCGTAAGAGAATCCCTTCTCAGGGCAGCTCAGGCATTCAGCAACTTTGTCATGCTCCACAGAAGAAGCAACGCATACACGCTCCCGAAAAACCACGGAAAGCTGATGGCGCGGTGGGCCCACCATTGACGATGTTGACGGAAGGCCCAGTTCGGCTGAAACACCGGAGGCTCGCTCCGTCGATCCTCAATCGGCTGCCGGGTTTCATGGAGCCGGTAGAGACTTGTCATCAGCTTCTCGTCATGCCACTCAGGATCTAGTTCGATTCCCCTCAATCGCCACTCCCACAGCGCGTTCTGGCCTGACAGCCTTCCGAGGACGATCGCCATTTGGAGACAGAGGAGAATCCCGAAGACGCAGAGGAGCACGATCAGCACGGTGAAGGACAAAGCCGGTGACTCCCGCGATACGATCAGCCCAATCACCGCGACAAAAATGGAATTGGCCGTGAGGTAGTCGGAGAGCATCGTGTGATAGTCGCGCACCCCGGATGTCCAGAGCGTGAGGAGGTGTTCGTACGTTGAACTGAGGTCGGCTTTGGCTGATGCCATCATAGGCCTTTCATCCAAAAGGACCTTTGTCTGGTCTGTCTTGTCTATTTGGTTGAACCAGATCAACCAGACAGACCAGATAAACCAAATCAACCAGATGAACCCTCGCGTCACGCTCGGCTATCCCGCTGATCATTCTCGCACCGCTCACCCTTTCCCACTCCATCGCCAGTTGCGGATCTCCGGCATGTCTTCGCCATATTTGGCGATGTACTGTTTGTGCTCGAATCGTTTGTCGCGGAGGGCCTGTTTGGCATAGTCCGCACGGGAGCCGCGCAGGGGGATCCGGTCGATGACGTCAGCGACCAGATGAAAGCGATCGAGATCGTTCATCACCACCATATCGAACGGGGTTGAGGTTGTCCCTTCTTCCTTGTACCCGCGCACGTGCAGGTTCTTGTGGTTGGTCCGCCGGTAGGTCAGGCGATGAATCAACCAGGGGTAGCCGTGGAAGGCGAAGATGATCGGCTTGTCCGTCGTGAACAGCGCATCGAAGTCCTTGTCGGGCAATCCGTTCGGATGCTCATTGGGCGGTTGCAGCTTCATGAGATCCACAACGTTGACCACGCGCACCTTGACGTCGGGCAGATAGGCGCGCAGCAACGACACGGCCGCCAGCGTTTCCAGCGTGGGTACGTCGCCACAGCAGGCCATCACGACATCCGGCTCACTGTCTTTGTCGTTGCTCGCCCATTTCCAGATACCGATGCCGGCGGCGCAATGCATGATCGCCTCGTCCATGTTGAGCCACTGCGGCGCCAGTTGTTTCCCCGCGACAATGACGTTGACGTGGTTGCGGCTGCGAAGACAGTGGTCGGTGACGGACAAGAGCGTATTGGCATCGGGCGGAAGATAGACCCGGATCACCTCGGCCTTCTTATTCACCACATGGTCGATGAACCCCGGGTCCTGGTGGCTAAACCCGTTGTGATCCTGCCGCCAGACGTGAGAGGACAAGAGATAATTCAGCGAGGCGATCGGTCTCCGCCATGGGATGTGGCCGCAGACCTTCAGCCACTTGGCATGCTGGTTGAACATCGAGTCGATGATGTGAATGAACGCTTCGTAGCAGGAGAAGAATCCGTGACGGCCGGTCAAGAGATACCCTTCCAACCAGCCCTGGCACTGATGCTCACTGAGCATCTCCATGACCCGTCCGTCCGGCGCGAGGTGATCGTCGTAGGGATAGCGATCCGCCATCCAGGCGCGATCGGTCACCTCCAACGCATCCTGCCAGCGGTTTGAGTTGTTCTCGTCCGGGCTAAAGAGTCTGAAGTTCCGGCTCTCCATGTTCAGCTTCATCGTGTCCCGCAGGAACTCCCCCATAACGCGGGTAGACTCGACTTCGAGCACGCCTGGTTTCATGACCTTCACGGCATAGTCGCGGAAATCCGGCAGACGCAGATCCCTGAGAAGCAGGCCGCCGTTCGCGTGGGGATTCGCACTCATGCGGCGCGATCCCTTGGGTGCCAGTTCGGCCAGTGCGGGCTTGAATCCTCCTGTCTTGGTAAACAGCTCCTCGGGCTTGTAGCGCTTCATCCACTGTTCGAGGATTTTGATGTGCCCCGGTTTGTCCATGTCGCCCATGGGAACCTGGTGAGAACGCCAATAGTCCTCGGTCCGCTTGCCGTCAATCTGCTTCGGACAAGTCCATCCTTTGGGTGTCCGGAGCACAATCATGGGCCAGAGCGGCCGCTCCTTGACGCCGTCCCGGCGTGCGGCGGCTTTGATGCGCTGGATGTCCCGGATGACAGCATCGAGCGCCGAGGCCATGAGTCGATGCATCTTCCGGGGGTCGTGGCCTTCGACGAAGTACGGGATGTAGCCGTAGCCGACCAATAGCGATTCCAGCTCCTCGTGACTGATACGGGCCAGCACCGTGGGATTCGCAATCTTGTAGCCGTTCAGATGGAGAATGGGCAGGACGACGCCGTCGGTGAGCGGGTTGAGAAATTTATTGGAATGCCAGCTCGTCGCGAGCGGGCCGGTTTCCGCTTCCCCGTCGCCGATCACGCAGGCCGCAATCAGGTCGGGATTGTCGAATACGGCCCCGTACGCATGCGAGAGTGAATACCCCAATTCGCCGCCTTCGTGGATCGAGCCCGGAGTCTCAGGCGCCACATGGCTGGGAATGCCGCCCGGGAAGGAAAACTGCTTGAACAGCCGTTTCATACCCCGTTCGTCCAGCAAGATGTTGGGATAAACTTCGCTATAGGTTCCTTCAAGATAGGCGTTCGCCACAATCCCGGGCCCGCCATGGCCTGGCCCGGCAATATAGATCATGTTGAGATCCTGCTCTTTGATGACACGGTTCAGATGCACGTAGATGAAGTTCAATCCAGGCGTCGTCCCCCAGTGACCGAGCAAGCGAGGCTTAATATGAGCGCGCGTCAACGGCTTCTTCAGCAAGGGATTGTCGTAGAGATAAATTTGCCCGACGGACAGGTAATTGGCTGCACGCCAATAGGCATCGATCAGCGCGAAGTTCTTCTTGGTTCTTACAGACTTCATGGTTGTCTCTCCATACAGGCAAAAGGCTCAGGCTCAGGTTGAGGCTAAGTATGGAGAACGTCCGGTTTCCTCTCAACCTTAACCTCGACCTCAGCCTCTACTACTTGCTGAACTGCCATTTCCGCACACAGTCGAGCGTGGCACGAGCAATCTCGATCTCTTCATCGACGCCTGCCACATAACAGGCCACCGGTGCCTCTTCCTCGCTGATCTTCATCGCGTCGCCGGGAGCGAGCCCCACGACCGCCTGATTGAGAGCGGGGTCGAGCCTGATGCCGCACCAGCCCATCCCGTCGCAGATCCGCGCACGGATGACCGCAGACCGCTCGCCGATACCGCCGCCGAAGACGAGCGCATCCGCGCCTCCCAACACGGCCAGGTATGCGCCGATATATTTGCGCACCCGATAGCAAAATATGTCCAGCGCCAGCGCGGCGCGTGAGTCCGGCTTGCCTTCGGCTGCGCTCAGGATTTCGCGCATGTCGCGTGACAGACCCGAAACCCCCAAAAGGCCCGAGCGCTCATTCAAGAGCCGTTCGACCTCATCGATCGACAGACCTTCTTTCCGAACAAGATGCCCGACCACTGCTGGGTCCAGATCGCCCGATCTCGTTCCCATCACCAGACCTTCGAGCGGCGTGAACCCCATCGACGTATCCACGGAATGTCCCCGATCGATCGCCGTTGCGGAGCAGCCATTGCCGAGCTGCAGAGTGATGAGCCGGAGTTTGGCGAGGGGACGATTCACTGCTGCGGCACAGATGCCGGCCAGCAACGCATGGGCAATACCGTGAAATCCATAGCGATGAATGCCGTGCTTGCGGGCCAGATCGAGATCGATGGCATAGGTGGCTGCGCGGGGCGGGATCGAGCGGTGAAAGGCCGTATCGAACACGGCGACCATCGGGATGTGCGCCCCTAGTACAGCTCGCGCACCCTCGATTCCGGCGATCGATCCAGGATTGTGAAGTGGCGCGAATTCGGCCAACTGATCGATAACGGCCACCACGTCGTCGTCGATCACGACCGGCTCTCGAAATTGCTCGCCTCCATGCACCACTCGGTGCCCAACCGCGTCGAAACGGAGATCTCGTCCTTGAAGCCGGCTCGACTCTTCCAACATCTGCATCATGCACCGGACCGCCTCGGTATGGGTCGAGACAGGGCGTGTTGCCTGGACAATCGTTTTCCCAGCGAGACGGAGCATCAGCTTCGCCGCAGGCCCGATGTCTTCGACTGCCCCCTCATAGCGTATGTTCGGTTGTCGATTGCCTGCGGCGTCCGCAGATTCGTCGAACTCGACGACCTTGAACTTCAGGGAGGAGCTTCCGCTATTGATCGCCAACACATTCATCGTCGTCTCGTAACTACTCAGGTGTTCAGGCTGAAGGCTTTACATTATCTCGCAAGGCACGAATCAAGCCATTCAAAACCTTCTCGGTTTCTACGACCTCGGGTTCAAGCAGAGATGAATCCTTCAATGGCAGGCTGAAGGCTGAAGACTAAACGCCTTCAGTCTACCTGCCTGAGTAGTTACGTCGTCGCAGCACCTTGATCGACTCCATGATTAAGAATGGCAACAGGCCCATGGCTCCCATTAACGTCCAGTCTTCGATCGGCAACGGTGCTACCTTGAAGATCGGCGCAATCGCTGGAACCGTTAGAACAGCCACCTGCACGACGAGCGAGAGGAGAAAGGCCCAGACGAGTGCGCGGTTCGTTCCGACGCCCAACTGGAACAGCGATAACCGTTCGCTCCGGCAGTTGAAAGCATGCACGAGTTGCGCAACCACCATTACAGTAAATGCGACGGTCCTCGCCTGCTCGACCTCTCGATGAAGACCATACAGGCTGTAGGCGAAGGCCCCCAACGAAATCGCGCCCAGCATAAACCCTTGCGCCCCGATAGTCACAAGTCTGCCGCCGTCCAACAAACGATCATCCGGTCGGCGCGGTGGCTGCTTCATCAGATCCGGCGACTTGGGATCGACCGCCAATGCCAGGGCTGGAAATCCGTCCGTCACCAGATTCATCCACAGAATTTGAATCGGCAACAGGGGCAACGGAAGCCCGATCAACGCCGCAAATAACATCACCAGTACCTCACCGACATTGCACGACAAGAGAAAGTGGATGGTCTTCCGGATGTTGTCGAACACTCCACGGCCTTCTTCCACCGCCGCGGCGATCGAGGCGAAATTATCGTCTGTCACCACCATGTCGGCGGCTTCTTTCGTCACATCGGTTCCGGTCACCCCCATAGCCACGCCGATGTCAGCCGCTTTGACTGCGGGCGCGTCGTTCACGCCGTCGCCCGTCATGGCCACGATGGCGCCCCGCGCCTGCCAGGCTTTGACGATACGCAACTTGTGCTCCGCCGAGACCCTCGCATAGACCGCCACCTGATCCACAGTCCGAACCAGTTCATCGTCGGATAGTCGATCGAGTTCCATCCCGGACAACGACTGTATCGCCCCCTTCACCCCTCTCAGTTCTTCTGCAATCGCCACAGCCGTATCCTTGTGATCTCCCGTAATCATCACCGTCCTGATACCGGCATCATGGCAGGCCTGGACGGCTGCTTTTGCCTCAGGCCGCAGCGGGTCTTTCATGGCCGTGAGTCCGAGAAAGACCAGCCGGTCCTCCAACTCTTGCGCCCGATAGGCGTCAGGCTCGCGATCCAATCGCCGCCGGGCCATCGCCAGCACACGCAACGCCTGATGGGCGAACGATGCATTCGCATCGAGGATGGCGGCGCGAATCGATTCCGTGATCGGTTCGGCCGTGCCGTCCATAGCTAGCCTATGCGTACAGTGCCGTAACAACACATCCGGCGCACCTTTGACATACGCGATCAAGCCGTCTGGCGACCGCCGTACGATCGTCATCATCTTGCGCTCCGGATCGAACGGCACCTCTCCGAGAAAGTGATAGGCTGAATCGAGCGTCTTGATCGTGAGGGCTGCTTTCGCCGCCACTACGAGCAAGGCGCCTTCCGTCGGATCGCCGATCACCTGCCACGTTCCATTCTCCTCTCGTAACGTTGCACCGTTGCAAAGCACGGCGGCAGTCAGCAGTTCGCGCAGGCCAGGCGGCAGGAGACGTGAGGGGTGAGGCGTAAGGGGTAAGGGGTCAAGAGAACTCACCTCACGCCTACCGCCTAACGCCTCACGGATTTCACCGACTGGTTCATATCCCTCACCTGTGACCTCGAACACCCGGTCTCCGGCGAACAACCTCGTTACCGTCATTTCGTTCTTGGTGAGAGTGCCGGTCTTGTCGGAACAAATGACCGTGGCAGACCCGAGCGTTTCGACCGCGGGCAGCTTGCGGATCAGCGCATGGCGCTTCACCATGCGGGTGACGCCCAACGCCAGCGTGATGGTCACGACGGCAGGCAACCCTTCCGGAACAGCGGCCACGGCGAGACTCACAGATGTCAGCAACATCAAGAAGGCCGGCTCGCCGCGCAGATAGCCCAAGACAAATACGACCGTCACGACCGCCAGCGCCAGCCACAACAGTGTGTGGCCGAATTGTTCGAGCCGCCGCTGTAAGGGAGTTTCTGCCCGTTCGGCCTCCGTGGCTTTTTGAATCATTGCGGCGATCCGGCCCAGTTCGGTGCGCACAGCGGTCGCCACGACAAATGCCCGTGCTTTACCGGACACCGCGACGGTGCCCATGAAGGCCATGTTCGCCCGCTCGGCCAACGGTGCGTCGGTTCCGGCAATGACGCCCGCATGTTTCTGAACCGGCGTCGATTCACCGGTCAGCGAGGCCTCCTGCGTTTGAAAATTCGTCGTGTAGATCAGCCGGGCATCGGTGGGAATGCGGCCGCCCGCTTCGAGGAGGATCAGATCGCCGGGCACTAATTCCCGCGCGGGAATGGACCGGAGGACGCCGTCACGGAATACCCGGGCCGTCGCCACCGACATTTTCCGCAGCGCCGCCAAGGACCGCTCCGCCCTGAACTCCTGGACGAATCCAAGGACTCCGTTGAGCAGCACGATGGCCAGGATGGCCGCTGCATCGAGCCAGTCTTCCAAGAGACCGGAGATGACCGCCGCCCCGATCAGCACCAAGACAATGACGCTCGTGAACTGGGAAAAAAACAGCTTCAGGAGTGACGGTGGCGGGGCTTCGGGGAGTTCATTGGGGCCTTCCCGCTGAAGCCGTTGCTGGGCTTCGTGATCGGACAGGCCCCCATCGAAGCTCGTTCGGAGCTCCTTCGCCAGAGCATCAGGCGAACGCGAACACCACGTTTCAATGAAGAGCGACGCAGACACACCCTTCCCGTCCTGCGCTTCACGCTTCACAACCGACGCCTCACGCGCAAGAGCGCTCATGAAAAATGCGTATTAGGGCTTGTGCTGCTGTTTGCGCCCCTGCTTCTGCTCGCTCTTCATCTCTTTCTCCGGCTTCTCTTCCTCCACGTCGATCACGGCTCCCGACTCCGCATCGATGTGAACCTCCATCACCTTGTTGTCAGCCGTGACAACCTCGACTTCCCACACAAGTTTGCCGTGTTTCTTTTCCAGTTCGGCTTCGACAACCTTGCCCGCCACTTTCTCCGAAGCGGTCTTAATCGCCTGATCGATCGTCACCTTGGCCGTAGCGGCCATTTCAACCGTTTCTTTCGATTCATCTTTCTTCCCCTTGCCTTTCTGATCGCTCCACGCAGGACCGTTCAACACCAACACAGCGCCAATCGCCAGGGCCATGATCCCTACTAGCTGCTTCATACGAACCTCCTTATTTATATAGTGTGGTTACGTGCGACGCTCCTCGTGATAATCACGGGCTCGCATGCGTCGCATGCTTCTATTTTGCAAGACGCAGGCCTCTTGAACTCTTCCTATACGCCGCACCCAAAGACCCCTTCTGACCCGTTGTGCAACAGAACAGACAATTTCTGTGGGGAGATTCGCGCCAGATGGCGGCTGGTTTTTCACCGCGCTTTAAGCGACTCAACTTCACGCCTGACCCAATCGATAGGCATCATGGAGGTATTGAGCAACCATGCGCTGGGTATTGAAAAAGGCTCCGTTCAACGCAATCGCATGCCGCATGATTTCAACAAACCGTTCATGCTCCTTATAAAAACAGGGCAAGACCTGCTCTTCCAGTTTTCTGTAGAGTTCCGCTGCGTGACAGGCATCCATCCCAGGCTGAGGCTCCAGACAGGCCTCCACCCGATCACCGATCGACCAACCGGTCACGCCTTCGAGGTGGCCCTCGATCCACCAGCCGTCGAGCACACTCAGGCTGGGAACCCCGTTCATCGCCGCCTTCATCCCGCTCGTCCCCGATGCCTCCATCGGCGGCAACGGTGTATTGAGCCACACATCGACACCGGCACAGAGGATCTTAGCTACCTCCATATCGTAATTGGTCAGATACGACACCGCGATCACACCCTGCATCGCATCACGCATCGCATGGATGTGCGCGATCAGGTCCTTGCCATCGCGGTCGCGCGGATGCGCCTTGCCGGCAAAGACAATCTGGATCGGCCCGGCTTCGCGGACAATCTTCTTGATCCGGTCGAGATCCTGAAAGATCAGACCGGCACGTTTATAGGCCGCAAACCGTCGGGCGAATCCGATCGTCAACACGTCGCGATCGAATCCCGCATTCGACTCCCGATTCACATGCTCGACCAACGTGCGTTTGGCTTCCACATGGGCTGCCCAGATGTCCGAGGTGGGAATGCTCACTGCATAGCGAAGCGAGAGTTGATCGCGCCGCCAATCCGGCAGATGGGTATCGAAGAGCTTCTGGAATGATGGAACGGTCCACGTGACTGCGTGAACTCCGTTGGTAATGGAATGGATCGGGTAGCCGGGGAACATGCTGTGCGAAACCTCCCCATGCTTCATCGCAACCCCGTTGACATACAGGGAGCCCCGCAGGGCCACTTGCGTAAGATTGAGCGTCTCCTCAACACCGCAGGTCTTCAGTATGGCCCACCAGCGATCGCCTAGCACCTGGCGCGCAAGTTTTTCGGGAAATTTATCGTGGCCGGCCGGCACGGGGGTATGGGTCGTAAAAACACACTGTTCACGAATGGTTTCGATAAGCTCGTTTGAAATCAAATCCGACTGATTCTGCGCAGCCAGCTTCTCCTCGCCAAGCGCGAGGACGAGCAACGCGGCGTGCCCCTCATTCATGTGGAACCGACGGATGTCTGCATATCCGAGAGCCCGCAATAGTCGAAATCCTCCAACCCCCAGCACCATTTCTTGACACAAGCGGTAATGGTCGTCGCCTCCATAGAGCACATCCGTAAGCGTCCGGTCCCAAGGCTGGTTTTCACTTACATCGGTATCGAGCAGATACACCGGAACGACATGCCCGGACTCACCTTTTACGCAATACCTCCAGGCCCTAACGTGAACTGTGCGTCCTTCGATATCGACCGTGGCGCGCTCGTCGATCAGTTCCGCGAAATCATTGACCGGCCAGGCGACGGGCTCCTCGCTTTGCTGACCGTGCGCATCCAGCCGCTGAAAAAAGTACCCGCGCCGGTGCAGCAAGGCCACCGCCACCATCGGCACGTCGAGATCCGCAGCCGAGCGAATCGTGTCGCCGGCGAGCACACCAAGCCCGCCCGCATAGGTCGGCATGCCAGACTCAAGGCCAATCTCCATGGAAAAGTACGCGACGCGCGGTTGCTGCACCATCGATGGCCCTCTCAATGACTTCACTTCCGCAGAATAACCGCGTGAGATAGGCTGAGGTCGAGGTCAAGGTTGAGCGAAGGCCTGACCTTCTTCATCTCAGCCTCAACCTTAGCCTTAACCTTTTCCGCGCTGGCGGACTTGTTCAACATTCCGCTAACTCAACGTTGCATGAATCCAAGCGCCCACATAGTGCGTGATCGCGATCACGCTGACACCAATGACTACATGCTCCGCGATAACTTTCCAGGCCGTGATCTGCTGGACCCGCGCCAAGAAGTAGCTCAGCCCCGCGAGCAGCATGAGGCCCCAGGCCACGCTCACCATCATAGCCTGCTCCAAGGGCAACAGCAGCACGGGCACGACAAAGGTCATCGCGATCAGGAACTTGGCCACAAAGGTGGCAATGGTCGCCTCCCAGATATCCAACACGTTCCCGTTATTCTTGGACTCCTCCGCAATATGAATACCCAGCGCATCGGACAGGGCGTCGGCAACTGCAATGGTCACAATGCCGCCGATTACGACAGTTCGTGAGTGGGTACCTGAATGGAGTCCCACCATCAACCCCAATGTCGTAATCACGCCGGACGTGAGACCAAAACTCAGGCCGGTTCTGAACGATAGTTTCATCATCAATCTTCATGGCCGATGTCTGACTCAAGCGAGACTAGCGGGACTGGCGGGAAAAGCGCGATGCATAAAGCAGACTGAAGACTGAAGGCTGAAGTGTTCGGACCTCCGACCTCTGGCCTTCAGCCTGCACCCCTTCAGCCTTTGGATCGCGCTCGCTAGTACTTATCCATGATGGCTTTAAGATCATTCCCGCTGATCACTTCTTGATCGAGCAGCCTCTTCGCTCCTTCGAGGAGCGCGGCCTTTCGTTCCGCCAGCAGCCGTTTCACGCGCTCGTATTGCTCATCGACGATGCGGCGCACTTCGCAGTCGATCTCGCGGGCGGTCTCCTCCGAGTAGTCGCCCTTCTCCTGAGGCGCTTGGATCTGCATCATGAGGGGCTGGCGTTCACGATCGAGCGTGACGGTGCCCAGCTTGTCACTCATCCCGTAGGATTTGACCATGCTCTTGGCAATGTCCGTGGCCTTGACCAGATCGTTCTGCGCTCCCGTGGAGGCCTCCCCAAAGATGAGTTCTTCCGCAATCCGCCCTCCGAGGAAGACGGCAATCTTGTTTTCCAGCTCCGTCTTGGTCATCAGGAAACGGTCCTCCGTCGGGAGCTGAAGGGTATAGCCCAAGGCGGCAATCCCGCGGGGAATGATCGAGATCTTCTGGATCGGGTCTGCTCCAGGACACGACAGCGCTACCAAGGCGTGGCCCACTTCATGGTGGGCGACTCGTTCCTTCTCCATCTTGTTGAGGACTCGGTTTCTCTTCTCCAACCCGGCGACAACCCGCTCCACCGCTTCTTGTAATTCCGGGAGACCCACCTGTTCCTTATTCCGGCGCACGGCCAAGAGCGTCGCTTCATTGATGATATTGGCGAGATCGGCCCCGGAAAAGCCTGGGGTCATCCCCGCGATTACCTCGAGGTCCGCATCGGAACCTAGGGTCACTTGCTTTGCATGGACGCGCAAGATGGCCAGGCGACCGATCTTATCCGGGCGATCGACCAAGACTTGCCTGTCGAACCGGCCCGCCCGCAACAATGCGGGGTCCAGAATCTCTGGCCGATTAGTCGCCGCCATCAGAATCACGCCGATGCGGGGATCGAAGCCGTCCATCTCGACCAACAGCTGGTTCAAGGTCTGCTCACGCTCCTCATGCGCCATGGGTCCCATCCCGCGGGCTTTCCCAAGCGCATCCAGTTCGTCGATGAATATGATACAGGGCGCTTTGACCTTCGCCTGCTCGAAGAGATCCCGCACGCGGGCTGCCCCCACACCGACAAACATTTCCACGAATTCGGACCCGCTGATGCTGAAAAAAGTCACCCCGGCCTCTCCGGCCACGGCTCGGGCCAGAAGCGTCTTGCCGGTTCCAGGCGGGCCCACGAGTAAGATGCCTTTCGGAATCTTTCCTCCGAGACGCGTGAACTTTTCCGGCGTCTTCAGAAACTCGATTACCTCGCGCAGTTCTTCTTTCGCCTCATCCACGCCGGCCACATCCGCAAAGGTGACTTTCGTGTTCTTCTCGGCATAGATCTTCGCCTTCGACTGCCCCACAGTCATGAAGCCACTTTGGCCCTGCCCGAATCGCCGCATGGCAAAGAACCAAATACCGACAAAGACCAACGCAGGAAGGACCCAGGAGAGCAGATCTCGCAGGAAGGTACTTTCAATCGTGCCGCTAAACGTAACGTTGTGTGCGCTGAGTTCCTTGACCAGATCGGGGTCTTCAACCCGAACAGTCGTAAACAACTTCTGCTCTTTGGATACATCTTCCGGCTTCAGCTTCCCGGTCACTCTCTGATGAGTCACCGTGACTTCAGCCACTTTGCCTGCCGCCAGGAGTGTCTTGAACTCACTGTACGGAAGCTCTTCGAGCTTCTGCGTGGCCACGATGAAATCGTGCACGAGAATGATCGCAATAATCGCAAGAACCACATACCAAATCGAAAAGGATATTTTTTTATTTACTGGCATAGTGATTACCTATCCACCTCTGGATGTCCCAGGCCTGGCCCACATTATTCATGAGCGTTCAGCCGTGATCGCATGGCGGGAGCGACTCCGGTCAACATAAGAACGATCGCAATAGAAAGGAGAACGACTCGCATCCTGTACGCTCCGGCCAGCGAAGGGGAATCCACGTATCAATTAGTTACTCTCGCACGGTGGAACTGCAAAGAAGAGACCCTGACGGCGAACTCCCATACCTGGAGATTCTTGCAAGAATATCGAGGACTTCGAACAAAATTTGATAGATGAAAGGGGGATGTGGGGGAGTCCTGCTACAGTGACACTGGTTGCCGCTGTGGCGAAAAGCAACAGAACGAGGCGATTGAACTGGTCTATCTGGTTTGTTTTGTTTATCTGGTTGATTTGGTTCATTTGGTTAGTTTCGGTCAACTAAACCAGACAAACCAAATAGACCAGATGAACCAGATTCTAGTTCCGCACAAGCACAACTGCGGCAAACAAGACGCCCAGCGTCAGGAGGAGCGAGCAGCGAGCGATCCAGGGAGACCATCCAACCATGGCGTGATCGGACCTGGTTCGGCTCTCCGCCGGGATCTGCAATATCTTCCCGACGCGAGGCCCGATGATGAGATCGTGAGTCATGGTGACGAGAAGAAGAATCGCCACAAGTCCCAGCTTGACGCTCAGGATCATCGGCCATCCCGATGGGTTCATGATCGGAATCCCCCGCTGATGCAGCAAGATGGGGCCAGTGAGTAAGAGCGTGGCGATCGCGCCCCAGACCACCACGCGGAATCGCAGGGCGGTGGTCCGAAAGAGCAACGCCTTCTGTGACGCGAACGGTTCACGCCTGAGCACCGGGACCAGTACAACCGACAAAAAGATCGTTCCGCCGATCCAGCTGACCGCCGCGAGCATATGGAGCCAGACCAGCAGAACCATCATCGCCGCCGCCAATCCACTGATGAACCGACATTACTCATGACGCGCGACAAGCGCGAAGAGCGAGGCTCGCGTGACGTGTGAGCCCTCTCCAGGCCCGTCGCGCTTCTCTCGCCTGTCTCGCCCGTCTCGCTTGAGTCAGCCATCGGCGATGGCGGCGTTCATAGAACATGCAGGTTGCAATTAAATTCTAGGCTCTTTGACAAGAGTGTGTCCCACAAACCCGGAGAATGTCAGACTGACGGATGCGATTGCCAAGTAGTGCTTGAACGTCCTTATCGCAAAATCCACATCTTTTACTTTGCTGCTATTCTGCAAAAGCTCACGGATCTTCGGTTCGGCTTGACAGAAATTTGCGAACCATGCGTCGAGCGTTTTTGGATACGACAAGTACGGCATCTTTTTCGGCTCCACAACATTAAAATATTTCCTGAAGCATCTCATGTTGGAAGAAAAGTTCGGACACGCTCCGTACGGAAATATGTATTTCAGAAACCATCGATCCGCCTTATAGAACCATGCCTCCGAATAGATCGAATGCATCAGCGCCTGCCCGTTCGGATTCAAAGCCCTGGAAGTTTTCCGATACAGGTCATCGAAGTCGGTAATATGTTCCAACATGCCGATGGAAATGATGTAATCGTACGTCCCTTCCATGTCGTGGACATTTCTCAATTCCACCGTGACGAGATCTTGCAAGTTCCTACGTCGAATTTCCTTTGTAATGTAACGATGCTGCGCGGTGGACAAGGTGAGCCCCTTGGTCCGGATTCCAAATTTCTCCGCCATGAAAAACAAGACCCCTCCCCACCCACATCCCAAGTCGAGCAGAGTCTTCCCCCGGCTGCGTTCATCGATACCCAGTCGCTTGGCATACAATTCCAGTTTGTTCGTTTCAGCTTCCTGAAGAGTCTTGGTCTCCGGGTCCCACTTCCCGCACGAATACATGCGATGATCCCGATCGAGCCAATAGTGGAAGAATGTATTCGAGTCGTCGTCGTCATCGAACCAGTCGCTGAGAGAATAATGATTGTCGATGGTTGCATGTTCACGAGGCTTCGTAAAATAACCGCCTCCTCTGGCTCGCACGGCTGCCATCATATCGAATATCGAAAGATGCCGGAGAATGCGCGGAGAAGTTGCGTAGACGCAGATGCACAAGAACTCTTTATAATCTTCGTCGTTAACCTCGATGAGCCCTTCAGAATACCCTTCGCCCAACCCCATATTTCCTTCCAGAAATATTCTTTGAAAGAGGCGCTCGGCATTGTGAAAAGATACTTCCACGATTCTTGAGCCACTGCCGATCACAGGCTGAGGAGCGCCATCGAACGCAAACTGGAAACTCATATCCGGTCGTTCCTCTCCCACGTACACACGGGCTACTTTTAAGAAAATTTTCTGTTCTCGCGTCAATCCTCTCATAAATACTTTCCCCACATTCGACCGGTGTCCACAACACCAGTCGCCTTAACCCGCACTATTCATGAGCGCTGCTGCAGCAATCGAGAATCAGCGGCTACAACGCGTTCCCCGGCGATGTCCCCAATATCCGCTGGCCTTGGGTTACGTGGCCTGATCCTGGCACGACCGCTCGAATCGCATCTGACCAGCCCTTCGGCGAGTCCAAGCTTGGATAACGTGTAGATGAGCCATTTCGACGGATCGACGTTGTACCACTGGGGTCCGTTTCGATAGTCCCGAGGAAAGGTGTGATGGTAATTATGGTATCCCTCCCCAGCGTGATCAGCGACACCCACCAACAGTCCCGGCTGGAATTGGACCGGCTGTAGGGCTGACTTCCCCACAGATGACAGACGGAATTGATGCAGAACGTAGAGTTCAGCACCAGAAAGATCCGCCCGGCACCGGCCAGCAAGAAGCAACCCACACCGCCCTCCAACCATTGTAGGCGTAGCCGACGAGAAACGGCAGCGCCAGTCCGGACAGGAGAAGGGGAACATACCAGCGGTGCTGCCACATCACAATACGGTCCTGGCGCAGCCAGGGCGCGCATCGTTCAGTCCGATGCGGGTTTTTCGTGAAGAACCAGACGCAGTGGCTATGCCAGAATCCTTTCGTCGCGTTGTAGGGATCCTCCTCCTGGTCCACACGCGCATGGCGCCGAGCATGATTGGCACTCCATTTCAGCACCGAGTTCTCCATCGCCCAGCTGCCCGCGACCAGAAACGCCACCGTGACCCAGTCAGGGCACCGGAAGCTGCGATGGGAAATCATCCGGTGATATCCCACGGTAATGCCTAGTCCGCTGATGAGATAGAGCACGCCGGCCAAGGCCCAGTCCAGCTTCGTATAGCCATAGACGTAGCCAAAGAGCGGCACCCCGATGAGACCCGACGATGTGACCAGCGCAAACAACCCTATAGTCGGAATATCCAACGCTCTTCGGCCATCCTCTGCGTCCGCATTCAGATGATGGCCCATGCCGCAGCCTCCATATCTCTTGACAGGATGCTGAAGAGGTTCGTCAGCCTTTTGAAAGGTTCATGACAAGGTTGAGATGGAAAAAACCTGATCTTCGCTCAACCTTACCCTCGACCTCAGCCTGATTCGATCGCTGCACAGCGTGCTCCTGTTATTCTCCTTCGCCGAATACCCCGTAGCTTCCGGTCTTCGTAGCCGAAGTGGCTACTTCGGCGGAGTAGGCTGCTACGGGGATGAAGGGAAGGAGAACCCTCCGCAGCCTTGGCGAAGGAGGGTAGTGGCTTCGGAGAATTTCGCAAGATACCCCGCAGCTTGCTGCGGGGAACTTCATTCCAAACTTACCGACCACTATGGGAACGGCACGGGCACCACCGCTCGGCTGGGCACATCGAGCCACATCACGTTCCATTTGGATGTTGAAGCGCGCCGATTGATCTGGACAAGACCGCTTGCGATCCGGCGAGTCCAGGTCACGATAACAGTCATGACGCTGCCGGAGCGTGGTCGTACTTGAAATAGGTTTAGAGTTGACCCTCGCCCAGAATGAGGAGAGTCGAAATACTTGACCCACGAACTGAACCGTCGATTCCAGTCCCATCGGCAACGAGGGAAAGATCACAATCGCAACCTGCTGATCGTTGATGCCGCACATAATAAAGATCGGCGTCCGCAGGATCAAGCTCACGGGCTGAGGACCTTATTCGCCGGCCCTACAGGCGGTGCAAATACATCGGCATGAGATAAAACCCCTGGCAGCTACATTTGTGCACGCACTTATAGATGTTCTTCCCTCGGAATCGGCACAGGCGACGAGATCCCTCACCAGTCACGAAAACTTGTCAGGAAACTGCTTCGCCAACGCCGTCATGAGAGTATCCGCAATGACATAGACGTGTTGTCGCATCAACGACCAGGTTTCCTCTAACTTCGCATACTCTTTTTTCCTGTACTGGTTGATTTGGAGAACATGGTGGGCTCCATGCGCCGCGATCAGACCCCGAACGGTGCCTTTCGGCAAGTGGTGGGGATTGATTCCGTTGAAGAATACGTCGATGTCGTCGGCATTGGACGCCAAGCTGGCAAGCGCAGCATCCTGCCGGCGCGTATTCCCCGCGATGGTGGCCTCGGAGTATTCTTTGACCGAGGCATAATGGCTGGCCAGCAAGGTAAAGAGCTTCTCAGACCTTGCTTCGCCGTAGAATGGCGTAAATGTGTTCGCAATCTGTTTTGCGTTGGCCAGGACTTGCTTCTCAGCGGCATCCCGCGCTAACGAATCGTTCGTCACGTTGACCAATACGACGTGCTGAATCATAAAGATGTGCCCTAGCCAGAGATCGCGAAAATCCTTCTGCATCTCTGCCACACGGATTGGATTCGCTTCCTCGACCGCCCGCGATTCGTAGTCACCGCCCACCAGGCCAACGAGCGCAAGCACCAACACTGCCATACACCGATGTATCTTGCTCATAAAGCTCTCATTCGATTCTTCTGGCTCTCGCTGATGGCTGACATCTGAGGGATTCCTTGCTTCCCTTGACCTTCGTTAAGAACTGGCAACTCTCTCCTTGTGGAGGAGAGAGTTATTCGAAGGCCAGCCTACAATCATCCAGACCTCCACCGCAACCCCACACATTACATTCGCAACAGCCATGCCCAGGTTTGACAAGACGCTCTCCTCGGCCATTTTATCGTCAACTACGGAGGTTAGCCCACGAGAATGAATAGTGTATGGGGTCACAATTCTGGCGCATTCTTCTACAGCCTGAGACCGGCCAGGGGCTCGCCAAAATCGATATGAGTAAACACAATGAGTTGCGCTGTCCAATTTCTTGGACAGATATCTGATTGAAATGGGGCATTGCGGGTAGATAAAGAAGCGGGACTGGCGGGAAAAGCGCGACAGGTGAAGCAGGCTGAAGACTGAAGTGTCCGAATCTCCGGCCTTCGGCCTGCACCCCTTCAGCCTTCGGGTCGGCCTTGTCGCGCGCCGCTTCGACGTGGCGTTAGCCGCCGAGCGTATCGAGCGTTTCCTTGAGGCTCTTGCGAATGCAGGTGAAAATCGGCGTGTCGCGCAGCGTATAGCGGGAGCCTTCGGTTTCGCGGAGCGCCATCACGAGATCGAGGAAATCTTCCGGCTTATCGCTCTCAAACGCCACCACCCATTCCTGATCATCCAACCCGAAGGAATAGGTCGTATTCAGTTTCACCGACGGGAAGCGATGGCCGACTTCAATGTGTTCGTCCAGCATGCCTTGCCGCGCGGCCTTGGTGAGCAGGAACCAGTCGCGCGTTTTCAGAAACGGGTAGACGAAAATATACTTGGCTTTGCCTGGCACGACGGTCAGACGCTTGCCCTCTTGATTGTCATGCGTGTGATGATCCACATAGACCGACCGCTTGGTGATCGCAAGATAGGAGTAGGGCGTGGTCAGGTACTGTCCCAACCCCGAGGCCATGATCTTCGTGGTCATGTCCTGGAACAGTTCCAGTTCGTAACCGATCCGCCACAGCATGATGTCGCAATCGCCTCTGATCCCGACCGCGGAGTAGGCCACCACGAGGACCTTGCCGGCATAGTCCTCGACCGCGCGCATGAATTCCTGTTTCCCTTTGGTGCGTTCACTCTCGGGGAGGCGCCGCCAGGCCGGGTCGACTTTATAGAAGACGAAGTTCACATATTGGCATCTAGGTGCTTGCGGTGCTGGGGCTTGTTCAGGGGTCGACATTGAAACTCCTCCGTATAACGTCTGCAATTGCCGAGGTTCAGGCGAGAGGCACGGGGCTAGAGGCTAGGAGGTGACAGAAGAAATGTCTTCCCTCTCGCCTCGTGCCACTCGCCCTCGCCTGGCTTCCCTGCCATTTTGCGACGGCATGCATGAATAATGCGGGTTAGCCCGCTGCCCTCGTTCGCTCACTCCATCGGCCAGAACCCATGATTGTGCTTAGCCCAAGCACACCGATGATGATCAAGAAGAAGACGAAACATACCACGAGAAAAAATGTGGCGCACAGTTCCGTCATCATGATGACCCACCCCCCTTGCTCTTAACCCGCGTTATTCACGAAGACTTCTACTGCAACCGTCTGCCTGTGCGTGGCCGCACGCAGACAGGCCGATACGCCGCTGCGACAAGCCTGACGGCGGACGGGCTCGCTCCGCGCGCCCGTCTCGCTTGGCGACTGCGCGATTTCGCGATGAACCGTCATGAATAATGCGGGCTAGCACGATCGCCCTGATCGAATCTGACGAGCCCTTCGGCGAGTCCAACCCTGGATAACCCATAGATGAGCCACTTCGACGGATCAAAGTTGTACCACAGGGGTCCGTTCCGGTAGTCCCGCTGAAAGGCGTGATGGTAATTGTGATAACCCTCGCCCAGCGTGATCAGCGACACCCACCAACTGTCCCGACTGGTATTGGACTGACTGTAGGGCTGACTGCCCCACAGGTGACAGATGGAATTGATGCAGAACGTGGAGTTCAGCACCAGAAAGATCCGCCCGACACCGGCCAGCAAGAAGCAGCCCACGCCGCCTATCCAGCCGTCGTAGGCGTATCCCGCGAGAAACGGCAGCGCCAGGCCGGACAGGACGATGGGGACGTACCAGCGGTGCTGCCACATCACCACGCGATCCTTGTGCAGCCAAGGCGCGTATCGTTCGGTCTTGTGCGGGCTTTCCGTGAAGAGCCAGCCGCAGTGGCTGTACCAGAATCCTCTCGTCGCGTTGTAGGGGTCCTCCTCCTGGTCCACGCGCGCATGGTGCCGCGCATGATCGGCGCCCCATTTCAGCGCCGAGTTCTCCAACGCCCAGCCGCCCGCGACCAGGAGCGCCGCCTTCACCCAGTCGGGACATCGGAAGCTGCGATGGGAAATCATCCGGTGGTACCCCACGGTGATGCCCAGTCCGCTGATGAGATAGAGGATGCCGCCCACGGCCCAGTCCAGCCGCGTATAGCCATGGACATAGCCAAAGAGCGGCGCCCCGATGAGGGCCGTCAACGTGACCAGCGCAAACAGCGCTGCCGTCGGGATGTCCAACGCTCTTCGTCCGTTCTCTGCAGCAGCATTCAGGTGATGGCTCATCTCGTTCTCTTTTTGTCACGACTCAGGTCGATAGGCTGCTGGCACAGGCTGAAGGGGTTCAGGCTGAAGGCTGAAGTGTTTGGAGTTTCGAACCCCGGCCTTCAGCCTGTGCCCGCAGCCTCATGCGCACAGCCCCAACGCTTGAAGCCGTTCCGCGAAGGTCAGCGGGCTCGGGTCGATTCCGGCTTCGGTGGCCGCGACCTTCCGGAGTAGATGCGGACGATCTCCGATGTTCCGAAAGATCCGATCGCGGAGCCAAGCCACGAGCGGGTTCCCGGTCTCCCACAACCAGACATACTCATCCGCCACCCGTTGTACGCGTTCGATGACCGGCCTCCGCGCCTCCTCATAAGGAGCCAGTGCTCGTGCCGAAAAATCGCCGCGCCCGAAGCAGAACCTATCCAGAACCTCCGCCAGCGCTTTGCCGTCTTCCATCGCCTGAAAGGTTCCCTGGGCCACGTGAGGGTGGCAGGCATGTGCCGCATCTCCGATCAGTGCCGCTCCATCCACGACCCACTTGGCTGTGCGCACGCGCATTGGAACCAGCCGGGAGACCTGCTCCCAGGAGGTGATGGTCAGAAGCGCATCGCCGATTCTTGGCTCGACGCGAGCGATGTGCTGTTTCACCCTCTCGAGTCCCTCTTGCCCCATCGTTGGAATCCTGTCGGCGGGCACCATGTACAGCAAGCACAGCCGGTCCGATAAACAGGGGAACAGGCCGAGTATCCGTCCAAGCCCCAAGTAATAGCGAACCTGGTTCGACAGGTTCCCGAATTCCGACGGGCGCTTCACGAGCATGCCGAGAAAGCCGTTGCGGTACCGCTTCACCTGGGACCGGATCCCCAGCGCCCCGCGCACCCACGAGCCACACCCATCCGCGCCGATCATCACACAGGCGGAGAACTCGCGCTCCTGCCCCCCTTCAACCGCCTTGACGCCGGCCACCTGCGCGCCCTGTCGCACAAGTCCGGTGATGCGAACGTTCCTGTGGACCCTCACCGTGGGACAGGCATCGAGCGCTCGCTCAAATAGATGTCGCACCCGATCGGGCAGTGTGATGAGGGCGTACGGCATCGCGTGTGAGAGCACGCGGTAATTGACCTGACACAGCGGGCCGCCCCTCATGCGATCGAAGTGGAACCGTTGAACCTGCGCGGCGCTCACTTCCTCCAAGCTCTTGAACAGACCGAGTTCCGCCATGGCCTGGAGGCCGGCCGGCTGAATCATTTCGGGCCGATGCACCGGCGGCGGCTCGCCCCCCTGAAGCATGCTGACCCGATAGCCCTTCGCCCCCAGGCGAAGGGCAAGACTGAGCTCAGCCACACCGACTCCGACGATCAGGACATCGCTGGAATTCCTCATGGTAACGACTCAGGGGTTCAGGCTGAAGGCCGGAGTTCGAAATTCCAACACCTTCAGCCTATCTACCTGAAGCGGATACCCCGCTATCCCGTTACCCCTCTACCCCGCCGATTGCCCGCATTGTTCAGAATCCGATGGCTACATAGGGGCCGACCGATCCGAAACTGTTCACGCTGTTGGTTTGATTGGAGGCCAAGTGGTAGCGGGCATCCACGCCAAGCCAGAGCTGTTTCCAAACCCGATATTCCGCCCCGGTTCCGAACTGCACACCGATATCGAGTACGGTCGTCTGATTCGACGGCGGGCTGATGACGTGGAAATCCAACCCGACCGGAATGACCCAGGGCTGGAAGTCGCTGCCCTGCATGAACTTCACCTTGGGCGCCACGTTCACGGTCAGCATGGTCATTTGAACTGTGGCGGGTGTGCTAATTCCCACCGGCGACAACGCTTCCGAGTTCACGACGCGGTTGGAATTCCACCGTTTGAATTCCACCCCGATCTCGCCCACGACCCCTACTTCTTTCAGCATGCCCCACATGTCGTGGGTCAGCATGAGATCCGTTCCGGCGCCGACATAATAGCCGGTGCTGCCATCATTCGTGGGGCCTGCGCCCAATCCGCGGTGGACATCGGTAAAGAGTTCACCACCTCGACCGCTGTTCAGGGCCGCGAAGCCCCCACGAAAGAACACTCGGTTCCCTGTCGTAATGTCATCGGCCGAGGCCGGCAATACAACACAGACAGCGAGCCCCGCTGCGATCGCAACTGCCGCACACCACACTCCAATGTTCCTGCCTCTCGTCCAACCCTGTGTCATATCCCCCTCCTTGGTTTGCGCCAGGAGAGCCTGGCTGGCTCTCCCGCTGGCTTGCCGCCTCGCACTCACCGGCCCGAGACATGAGCAGCGTATGTATTTGGTTCACTCCCCTGAACATAGTGGTCATTTCTCTTCTCTTGTCACTCGTAACTACTCAGGTGTTCAGGCTGAAGGTGATAAATTATCTCGCATTAAAACCTTCAGCCTATAAGCCTTCAGCCTATCTACCTGAGCAG
>OBEQ012219612.1_pt1 | contig 89463 bp, 88 predicted proteins | sample 1670901 | NCBI WGS metagenome assembly OBEQ01 (sample SAMEA104232315, study PRJEB22302) | groundwater metagenome | biome: forest; feature: aquifer; material: groundwater | place: USA | collected 2011-08-07 | depth 5.4 m | reverse complement strand
GTTTGTCGACATAGGCCATGTCGAACCCGGCCCCGTTGTCCCGCACGAAATACGCCGTCCTCCCATTGTAAGACATCGTGCCGACCTCGATCGCCGCCCGCTCTTGCTTGCTCGTGAATTTCCAGGCGTTGCCGAGGAGATTGTCGAACACGATCCGCAGCAGCCGTGGATCGCCCGACGTGCGGAGCCCCGGCGCGACGACCAGCTCGACCTGGCGGCCTGGCCAGATCTTCCGCGCCTCGTCTGCGCTGCCCAGGGCCAGGGCGCTCAGATCCACCGATTCGATCCACAGCTTGTCTCTGGTCGCGCGCGACAGGCTGAGGAGATCGTCGATCAACTGCCCCATGCGCTGGCTCGCCGCCCGTATCCGGCTCAAGTGGTCCTTCCCCTGCTCGTTCAACAGGCCGGCACAGTCTTCCAGCAGCGCCTGGCTGAACCCGTCGATGCTCCGCAGCGGGGCCCGCAGGTCATGCGAGACGGAGTAGGCGAAGGCTTCCAGTTCTTTGTTGGCCGCTTCGAGCAGCCAGCTGTGCTTGCGGATTTCCGCTTCCGCCCGCTTCCGCTCGCTGATGTCCATGATGCTGCTTAGCACCATGAGCCCTTCTTTAGTCTCGATGGGACTCAGGCCGATCTCGACGGGAATCTCACGGCCGTCTTTGTGCAAGCCATTCAAATCGCGGCCGACGCCTATGGAGCGTGCCTTGGGATCGGCAAAGAATGCGGCGCGATGACCCGGATGGGCGCCTCGGAAGCAGGCGGGCACCAGGATGTCGATGGACTGGCCGAGCAGTTCCCCACGAGAATAACCGAACAATCTTTCGGTTTGGGCATTCACGAGCGTCATGGCGCCTTTCTGGTTGACGAGTATCATGGCGTGGGGCGCCCCGTCCACGACTCGTATGAAATTTGCCTCCAACTGCTTCCGCTCGGTGATGTCGCGCACGATGGCGATGAGGCGGGCCTGGGCCGTGCCGGCTTCGACGCATTGCAGATTGATCTCCACCGGTATGTCCACGCTGTCTTTGCGCCGGTGGACTGTCGTGAAGCTGCGGATCGACTCCGCCCCGCTCACCAGCGGCGCAATCATCGCCCGGAACCGCGGCTCGTCGAACTCCGGCTTGAGGTCGAGCGGCGTCATGCGCAATAGTTCCTCCCGGCTGTACCTCACCTGCTGCACGGCCCCCTTGTTCACGTAGCTGAACCGCAGCGTGCGGGGATCGAAGACGAATGCGCCGTCCACGGTGGTATCCAGCGTGGACAGTATCTGGCGAATGACAATCGCCTGCTCCCGCTGTGCGATCTGTTCCTGCCGCAGGAGCAGGATGGTCCTGGCTGTCAGTCCCATGAACACGAGCCCGCCCAGCAGGAGTAGCAGGGTCTGTGACTGGGACAGGATTGCCAACTGCTGCAACCGTTGAACCTGCAGGTCCTGTTCGGCATCCTCCATCTCGCCCACCTTGCGACGGAGGGTGTCCATGCTGGCTTTCCCCAGGTCGCTCTCGACAATGCGGCGGGCGGCGTCCTGCCCCTGGTTACGGTGGACGGCGATGATTTCGCGAAGCTCGCCCAGCTTCTCCTCCACCCCGGCGTCGAGGGCGGAGAACCGGCTCTTCTGGAGCGGGTCGTCCTGAATCAAGCCCTTTAGGTGCTCGAGGTGCCCAGGGAGCTTCGTCACCTCCTGCCGGTACGGTTCCAGATACCGGTCCTCTCCGGTGCGCAGGAAGGTCCGATGGCTGGATTCCGCATCCGTGAGACTGGAGCGGGTCAGGGACAGCTCAGTCAGGACCTTGTGGGTATGTGCGATGAGCCGCATCGATTCCTGAGATGCCATCGTGTTCAAGTACGTCATACTTTGTAATAGGATCACGATGAGACAGATACTCATCAGATTGGCAACGGTTTGGCGGCTCAGGCCGAAGGCCAGCGGTTCGGACGCCTGCTTGCCACTAGAAGACGTTGAGACGGCAATTGCGAATGCCCAGAGCAGCGCGACGCCGACCAGGCGGTCAATCCACGCTAAGGTAAAAGGGATACCGATCGGCGAGAGATAGAGGCCAAGCCCGATAAGAACGGTACACAGGCCGGCAAACGTCAACGGCCAGGCCGACCTGTGTCCCCATGACGAAATCAGCACCGGCAGGAGATAGAGCAGCCAGTAGATTAGGCCTGGCGGGGTCTGCATATCCAGGACGAAGATGCCCGCCGTCAGGGCCACACTGGCTGCCAGGACTCCAATAGTCCTTCTTCGCGTATCTGTTGGCGCGGTGGTGTCGGTCATAGTCCCGGCCACGGTGCGGAACCTTTCTTCGCTCTTCTACAACGCCGTCTCTGCCCACTGGCGAGCGGTCCAACTCCGTTCGCAGGTGTGTGTTGATCTCTGAATGTGCTGCGCCTTGCAGACAAGCTCCACTTCCACTTCTCCAGCGCGTGTTTGCCACCTCCCGTGATCTGGCTCTGTTCGCTCTCGACTTGCCTCAGGCGGACGCATCCCGTGACATCCTCCACACAATGGATGATATAGGTCACTTCTTCGTTCGGTCCTAGGACAGGTAAATTGATCGAGATCCAATACCGTTCTTCGAATCCGCCTCCCTCTAATGTTGGTCGGCGAAGGTCGTGTTTCTGCACCGGCATGGTATCGGGTCGGCGACGCTGCAGGACTCGATCGAGCAAAGCGCGCGTATTGGCGACTGCCGTTGTCGTTGGATCGCCAGGGATTCTCTGGAAAGAGGTCGAAGAGGTTTCGCCCCAGAATCTCCTCCCGCTTCGTCATCGTGGCCTTTAAATACGTCTCGCTTACCGCCACGATCGTCAAGGCGGGCGTCAAGACGAGATACGGCCCCGGGGCTGATTCAAACAGGGCCTGAAAGTCAGGGGCTGGAGTAGAGGGGATCTGGTCAGGCAATGGACCATTTCCACGTTTATCAGGGCCATGAGAGGAGCACATCGGCTGCTTCCCTGAACCGGGGGGTGTATCATCCATTGGTTGGTCCCCACGGACTCGTATGCGGAGTAAGGGGAGGCGATGTCAACAGCGACGAGAGTCGTGCGCGCGAGCTCCGACGTTTGCATCCCGATACGTGCGTGAGTGAATAGGAGAACGTCGCGCCGCTGTCACCTGTCTTTCGGCCCAGGTAACGACTGGTATCGGCACACGGCTTTGTTAGAAAATCGTGGAAGTTGTCGATGTGACGTCGAAACATACCACCTCGATTCTGCAAAAGCAGGAATCAGGCATTCCGGAAGCAGGCCTTCACCGTTCGCGGTCTCGTTGTGAATGATATAACCATCAATAACATTTAGCTATATTTATTATTTCTTTATTTAGCAAGCCTCCTGATGGGCTCGTTGTCTGCAACCGAATTGCGACCTCCAGGGTATAGAATCGTGGGTTGCCGTTTATGAGTCGTGAATGGCGACTTCTGATTGCCTTGCTCTCGATCAACGTGGTCACGGGTGGTAAGTACACTGTGAGAACGCGACAGGGTGAGCGGTCGTTTGCCCCGCTGCAATCAAATCGCAGGAAGTGTGGCTCGGTACGCGTCACTCACGAGATGCCACCATTGTTAGAAGTGAACCCTGGTCTCCCGGCCTTTCTCAAAACTGTTTGACCTGGGTTGCGAGCATGACCGCGATGAGATTCATGTCAAATGGCCAGGCATAGCGGAGCACAGTGTCCGGGTATTGTTTCCGGAGCCGTTCAAGGATCTCGGGAATCTCAATCTCCGAGTGGGAGCCACCGGGAGTGAACATCGTCGTGGTCACCGTGATATGTGTCGCGCCTTTCTTGATCAGCTCCTCCACCGATTCTTCCAAGGTCGGCGCGCAGAACTCGTTGTAGGCCACGGCAAAGAGGACCTCCCCTAGGTTGGCTCGTAACTGAGCAGCCACAGCCTCAAGCCCAGATCGATAGGGGTCCGTCTCCGGTGTCCTCGGCCACTGGCGAATCTTGTTGTCCAGCTCACGTTCTTCCGGCGAGGGAGGCATCTTAGCGGCACGCCGCTGAGCCTCCAACCGTTTCAGTTTCGTGACCAATTCCTGCGGGCAACCCTTGGGAATGCCCCCGTGCCCCACAAGAATCACTCCCCGCACAACAGTTGCCATCAGCGCATTCCTTTCATCAGACATGAAGCCTCACACATGATTGCGCAACATGACTTCTATTGGATGCGGATTGAGATACACCTGGTCCAGAATGTAGCCGACATCGAAGATCAGGACATAGTGCTTGATCAGTGTCAGAGGGACAATCAAGGGCGTGAGTTCGTGATGATAATCATTGATCACACCTAACAGCTCGGCTTTCTCGTGAGCGCCAAGCCGATTCTTAAAATACCCCAGGATGTGCTGGAGCACCTTCACATGTTTGCGTACCGTCGCCTTCACGGCCAGCGCCTTCATGAACAGTTCCCCATACCGGTGGATGAGGTCTTTGGGACGGTGCTGATGAGCCTGACCGACCAGCCGTCCGAGCACCTCGTATTGCTGCGGGCTGTGGGACAACAGCACATATTTATGGATCATGTGGAACTGCACCAGGGCCTGCCTCGTGACTCCGCTCTGAACAAGATCCTGCCAGCGGCGGTAACAGAAGACCCGTTCGATAAAATTCTCCCTGAGCGTAGGCTCGCAGAGCCGCCCTTCTTCCTCGACCGGAATCAGCGGGAACTGCTCGATAAAGGCCCGCGCAAACAGTCCGACTCCTTTCCGGCTAGGCACCCCATGCTCATTGTAGAGACGAACTCGTTCGATCCCGCAGCTCGGCGAGCTTTTTTTAAACACGTACCCGGATAAATCCAACTTCTTCAGTTCCTCGATCCGATTCGTGGCCATTGTCTGTAGCGCGCGCGTGTGATCTATTCTGTTCTCGATCGTCACGAGTCGGGGATTCTGAGGGTTGCCGACCAGCCGCATCGGTTCGCGAGGAGTGCCGAGCCCTGCTTCAACTTCCGGACAGACGGGGATCCATTCCACATAGCGGCCCAACACCTCCGTCAGAAAATTGTCCAGATTGTGTCTCCCGTCGTAACGGACTTCTTCGCCAAGGAGACAGCGGCTGATGCCAAGACGGAGCGGAGCAGTCGTCATGATGTCCTCTGTTGGGTGCCGAGGAGCCTGTCCGACATTCTTCTATCCCTTCGCCATGATCGCCCGCAAGGCTGGTTCCAGCTTCGGGTAGTGAAAAACATATCCCCCGGAGAGCGCCTTCGCCGGAGTGACCCGTTGGCCAGTGGTCATGAGGGTTCCCAGTTCACCCAATGCCATCTGTAACGCGAAGCCCGGCACGGGCAGCCAGGACGACCGGTGGAGAACCCGTCCGATCGAGCCGCAGAACTGCTTCATCGTTACAGCCTCGGGCGCCGCCGCATTGACGGGGCCGGAGACGCTTGGCGTTGCGAGCAGCCACTGGATCAATCCGATGTGATCACGACGGTGGATCCACGACACCCACTGGGTTCCCGGCATGATCGGACCACCTGCGAAGAACCAGAACGGCAACAGCATCTTCGGCAAGGCACCGCCGTCTTGTTCGAGCACCATTCCGGTCCGCAACATGACGACTCGCACACCGAACTCCGCAGCCCGAAGCGCCTCCGCTTCCCATGCGAGACAGAGATCGGCCAGAAAGCCTTGTCCGCGCGCGGCGCCCTCATCCAGCACACGATCGTCGCCGGCCCCGTAGTAGCCGATACCGGACGTGTTGACCAGCGTCCGGGGTTTCGAGGAGCAACGGGACAGGGCTTCGACCAGCAGACGAGTAGAGAGGACTCGGCTTTCCATGAGAAGCTGCTTGCGGGCATCGGTCCAACGCCCGTCGGCAATCGGCGCACCAGCGAGATTGATGACGGCATCGACACCGTCGAGACAGCGCTCCCAGGCTCCAGCCTCACGGCCATTCCACTCGACAGCCATGGCACTCGAACCACAGGACCGTTGCGCCTCTTCTTTCCTTCTCGTAAGGAGCGTGACCCGATGTCCCTCCTGACAGAGCAAGGCACATAAGGGCCGACCGATGAACCCCGTTCCCCCGCTGATCACGATGTTCATAAAAACTCTGCTCTCCAGTGGAGCCGAACAGACCAATTCGCTTTCGCGTGCGCTCGCTATCGCAAAGTATGGATTCTACTCTTGCCGAGTTCTGGTGAGCAAAAGGGGAGGATGGAATGGTGCCGAAGGCGGGATTTGATCAAGGGCTAATTCAGTATGGTCTCGCGTGTTCGTTACTCATTTCCCTTTCGGCTTCCACTCCCGCGCCAGCTTTTTCGCTTCTGCGATCTGGTCAGGGTCCATCCGTTTGGCAAGCGCATCCCGTAGCCTGGCCCCGGCCTCCACACCGTTCGCTGACCCAAGGCTGTACCACATGTAGGCTCGGACATAGTCCTGCTGCACACCTTCCCCACGCTCATACATCTGGCCAAGTCTTCGTTGCGCTAAATCGTTTCCTTGATTGGCGGCCAGACGTAAGTAGTACACCGCCATCTTGTAATCCTGCTGACCACCCCGGGCATACATCAACAACACTCCCAGGTTGACTTGGGCTTCCGTATGTCCTTGGGCGGCGGCTTTCTCGTACCACTGCCGGGCTTTGGCATCGTCCTTTGTGACACCCTGTCCATTGGCATAGAGCAGACCGAGGTTGTACTGCGCGACGGCCTGCCCCTGTTCGGCCAGCGGTTGCCACTCGCGCAAGGCCGTGGCGTAGTCGCTGCGGAGATAGGCGTTCATACCTGCTTTGAAGTCCGCCCACGCAGGCGCGGCGAAAAAGAGGATCGACAGCACAAGGGCGACAGGGAATCGGAACGCTATCAGCCGATCGTCACTCATAGGAACTGTGAAACGTGAGGGGTGAAACGTGAAACAAGGGTCAGCCTCGAAAAGAGGCCAGCCTTGTATGCCACGGAACGTTGCATGGGAAAGCGGCGGTAGGGATGACGCGTGAAGGGCATGGGGGCTTTGTTTGGTGCCGAAGGCGGGATTTGAACCCGCACACCCTTGCGGGCGCTAGACCCTGAAGGGAGCGCAAGGCGTATTCCCCCGTGTCTCGCTGTGTCGCGCTGCGGCATAACTCCTTGTGTTTGTTGGTGTCCATGATACGGCGCGATACAGCAGGAATCAACGGGACAGGGCAGCCACTTGACAGTTACTTGACAGTGGGGAGACACGAGGCGAGGCTGGCCACCAGGGAAGAAGTATTACCCCTTCGCTATCCCAGGGGAACAAGGCCGGGGGCTTTCGCCGGTGGCGGGGGTGGCAAATGAGGACTCCAAGCTGTACGGCAAGAGGTCTGGCGCTGTGGGATGGAAGGAAGAGGGCCCACACCCACAGTATTTTTATAGTGCTTGTGCGGCTGATTGTTCTGGTGGGCGAATATGACGATAGGGCAAGAGAGCGATAACCTTTCCTATCTTGGTTTTGTAGCCTCCATCTTTCGACTCGATCAAGTCCAAAGCCATAAGAGCCTTTAGGTCCCGTAACAATGTCTTTTGTGTCTTTGTTGCATAGGCCTTTGCAACACGTGGGCTAATCTCTGTCAGCTTATTTAGAGGAATCAACTGGTGGTCTCTGGACATATCCAGAACAAGGTGCCGCCGTCTGTCATCGCTAGGAGAGGATTTTCCTTTGAAGCTGTCCCAAACATGATTTTTCCAAGTCAACTGCCACTGCTGGAATCGCACGGCTTCTAAATGCTCGCGCAAGCCTTCTACAAACCCTTTGATGGCATACTGAAGGAATGGTACGACATCGCCATTTGATCTACTCGATAAATCTAGTTGACGGTAATATTCAGATCGAGTTTGGTTATAGTGATTCGATAACAAATGCGCGGCTGGACTTGGTAGTCCTGCATTGATCAAAATCACAAATTCTAAAAGTCTTCCTGTTCGTCCGTTCCCATCACCAAACGGGTGTATCCATTCAAGATAAAGGTGGGCAAGAACGGCTTTGATAATCGCTGTAATCAAAGTTTTATCTTGCCCACCAGGAGGAGATGCGAAGTCGGGGCCATTTAGCCAATCACATAAGCGCTCTAGTAAATATTGGCATTCTGAAGCCGGAGCGCCTCTATATTGTGCCACGCCAAATGAACTCACCCGAATTTGACCAGGGACAACACCTTCCCCCAATTCAAGGTCTTTTAACACGTTTCGATTAAACTCTTTAATTAACGCTACACTCAGAACCTTGATTTCTTCCCGCGCCACTTTCTGGGCAATGTCATTTACGGCCTGAATTACATTGCTAACCTCAGTGGCTAGATATTCTTGGGAAGGTGGTAAGGTTAAGGTTCCATTTATTTGCTGTTGAATCTGGTCTTCTGTGAGCGTATTGCCTTCAATTGCCACTGTTCCATGCACACCCTTGACGAGTGAAACCTGGTGTAGTTGCTTCGCTAAATCTGGCAATAGCGGAGCATTAGCCAAATGTTCACACTTTGATTTTGCCTCCCCCAGGAGAATCCAGAAATCTGAAGGGATAACTCTATCTGCCAGGTTAACTCGAAACGTTATCCATGGGTGCGTCCTCAGATATTCCATATAAAATGTCCCTTAAAGTGTCCTCAACAAATAAGAATTTTATACATTAAAATCGATATATTGTGAAATATTGATCTAAATTTGTCCAGCTTTATGTCCCGTATTATGTCACAGAAGATGGCCGGTTAAAAGTCCATGACGTGAGCAAGAAGCTTTATTATGGAACCTCCAAGGATCTGATTCAAATATACGTCTAACTAGGGCTCTTTTTCTCCATTCCCACGGCGCAACGGTTGAGCTCATCCCTTAGTCGGCCAGCGTTCCTGGCGCTGGTGCCGCCCTCCCGCATATCCAGGAACCTGACCAGGAGGGAAGTATGAGTGCACGTTCTGACGTAAATGCGTTCTCTTTCGATTCTTATGCCACACCCTCCTTCGCCGGACCAAGAGGAGACACCTCTTTTCATCTGGCCAGAACAATAATCTTTCCAAAGTCGAACCGTAAGATTGAACGGGCATCACAAAACTATTACAACGCCCTCTGCTTGAATCCTCAGTTCCGTGCACTTATTAAGCTTCTCCGAGAGAAATGCCCACGATCTTTTTGGAAAAAGAAAAACTCTCTGGAGAACTTTCGAGAGATAAGACAGGCGTGGGCACCACCCCCTATGCTCTTCAGTGAGGTTGAGTGGGAACGCCCTGAATTGGAAATGTGGGTCGCATCCCTGGTACAGCATTGGAATCCAGAACGCGAACCGCTTCCGCCAAGTGAGAAGGTAGTCGGATTTCTACACCTGACACCGTGGACGCTGGTGTTCGACGAACTGTTCTACCGTAAGCGCCAAATCGCCTCGGGTTGGAATAGAACGCCTCAACGTGCCATTCTTATTCTTACCCCTCACACTTCTATTAATGATGGCCAGCAGGCAGCAACGAGGGCTGTAGAAATGCTGCAACCTGTCCAGAAAAGCCGAGGAGGGCGTCCTGGCCTCACGTTCACTGATCACCTAGCTTTGCAGAAAGAGTTTGAAGCGCACGGACTGCCTAAACCTCAACAGAGGGAACAAGTGTGTCGGAGTGTCGTTGAGAAAATGGAGAAGATTGGCCGAACGATGAGTCTTTCTACGGTGAAACGAAAGTACCGCGAATGGTTAAGATCCAAAGGAATCAACGTCAAATTGTACCATCACGACTAAACGCTTCACTGTTGTTCCCTCTCTCAGTCTTCCGTTCGATCTGCCCCCCTCCTTTGTGCTTGGCATAAACCACCCTAGGTTTATGCTTTTTTTACGCCCCCATGGAAGAAGCGTAGAACACTATCGGGAGCATAACGGGGCTACGTGGAGCCTAATTCTGACAAAGGAGGAATCACGATGAACGAGCAGTGTCTAGTAAACGCGACGGAAGCAGCGCGGCAACTGGGGATGGCGAAATCCAGCCTATATAGAATGGCATCGAGCGGGATTGTGCCGTCCTATGCGGTTGGTATGAAAAAGAGCGGGGTCCGTTTTGATGTCGAAGAGGTACGGCAAGCTCTCCGCTCACAGAACCGCCCCAATGATCTGAAACCAGGAGCACGGGTTACATCGTGACGAGGCGCTCGATCTATATTCAGACGAGCCGCATGCTGCTACGCCTTGAGAAGCGGCGACTAGAGAGAGCCATGTCGCAAGGGTGGGATGCTGGCATGTCGTGCGAACTGGACGCCGTGCTTGTGGCCCTTGAAGCCTTGTCCGGCGAGCGGACCGAGGAAAAGGGGGCGGCATGAACTACGACAAGCAAGCCATTCTCCGGGCGCTCGATCTCCGAGCCTTCTACTCGCAGGCGGTCCCTTCCTTGAAGATCAACGGCACGGCGGAAGCGGTGGGCCTCTGTCCCTTCCATGATGATCGGGCGCACCCTAACTTTCACATCAACCTCGACACGGGCCTATGGAAGTGTTGGGCGTGTAACGCGGCAGGTGACGTGTTTCATTTTGTGGAACGTCGTGACAGCATACCTTTTCCTCAAGCCTGTGACACGCTGGCTCACTTTGCCGGCATGAATGGAGAGCCAAACCGAGCAACCCCCAAAATCTTACGTCGGCATCCGTGGACAGACGAGGCTGGGCGTGTCGCGTATCACTTGCGGCTCGACGGAGATCCAAAATTTATTTGGGCGCAAGACCAGGACGGCAAGAGGCTAGGACGTGGAGTATGTACGCCAACGCTTCGCCACCTGAAAAATATCAGAGCGGCATCTTATATGATTACCACAGAAGGCGAGCACGACTCCGACACGCTGAACAGCTGGCTAAAGGAATTGGGACGCTTCCCGGAGGCGGTGGCAACAACCACACCGAACGGGGCTACAGATGTGAAAGCTGACTATCTGCTCCCGCTCGCTGGTAAACCCTGTGTCGTACTCACGGGCGACAATGACGAGGCGGGCCGGGGCTATGTCACACGATGCCGTGAAAAACTCCCGGCATCGGTGCTCGACGTGCGACGGCTCATGCCTCCTACGGGTCACAAGGATTGGGCCGAGTGGAAAGACGCGGGCATGACTGCACAAACCTTCGCGCAATTACTCGACCAAGCCGAACCGTACCCAATCGCTGAGGCTGAGCCAGAAACGGCACCAGCGCCCGCGCAAGTCGTGGCGAGCGAGCCGTGGCCGATACTCGACGAGGCGGCCTACCACGGACTTCCCGGCGATGTGGTGCGCCTGTTGTCTTCCCATACCGAAGCGGACCCCGTGGCCCTGCTCGCATCCTTTCTTGCAGAGGCGGGCACGATGCTGAATCGTGGGCCGCATTTAATTCTCGATGGTTCCTATCATCCGCTGCTGTTCTGGGCGGTGATCGTGGGTCAATCAAGCAAGAGCCGCAAAGGATCGGCGGGCAACCGAATTAAAAAGATATGCGAGTTGGCGGACGAAGCATGGACGCGTGGCCTTCAAAAAGGCACGTTGTCCAGCGGGGAAGGGCTTGTGTACGCGGTGTGCGATGCCACGAGCACAAACCCAGGAGTCGAGGATAAGCGGCTGTTTCTCGTACAGTCGGAATTTGCGATGGTCCTGCGAGTCATGGCGCGGGACGGAAGTACCCTTTCAGGCGTGCTCCGTGATGCATGGGACGGACTCGACCTTGCGCCCATGACGAAGAAAGACCCGGTGCGGGCCACGTCGCCACATGTGGGGCTTGTGGGGCATGTGACCAAGGATGAACTGACCCGCAATCTCACGAGCACCGAGGCGTCCAACGGATTCGGCAATCGCTTTGTGTGGCTCCTCGTAAAGCGGTCCCAGGAGCTTCCCTTTTCGTCTGTCCCTAACGAGGAGGAACTGCATGCCTTAGCCGGAAGGATCGGGAAGGCCCTCACCCTCGCCAGAACCATCGGCAACGTGGGCTGGACAGACCAAGCGAAAGCGGCGTGGAAGGCAGGGTATCACGATCTGTCTGCGGACCGTCCGGGCCTTGCCGGGGCGCTGCTAGGAAGGGCGGAAGCCCAGGTGATGCGGCTCGCCGCCCTATATGCGGTCCTGGACGGAAAGGGATTGATTAACCTAGACCATCTCAAGGCGGCGCTGGCGTTGTGGGCATATGCGGAAGCCTCGACCAGGCTAATCTTTGGCGACAGCATAGGGGATGATGTGGCGGACACGATACTTCGCGCCTTGCAGGATCGGGGAGAGCTAGACGAGACAGCCATTAGCGGGCTGTTCTCCGGGCATGTCAAGGGCGCTCGATTGGACCAGGCCAAGGGTCTGTTACAGAGAAACAGACTGGCATTCTCCAAAGCCATCCAGACAGCCGGGCGGACAAAAATCATGTGGCGACTATGGGAGAAAAAAGAGAATGAAGCGAAAAAGGAAGGCGAGCAATAAGATAATTTCGCTTGTTTCGCTTCTTTCGCAGGCCGTGGGGTGCAAGCTTGGAGGGAGGGGAAGGCGATGCTTACTCGAACGCAGGTTTAACGGAGCAGGCGCTCACGGGTCTGTTTGCACACCAGCTGGCGAAGAACGACGCCGAACAGAGTGGAGGATGTATGGAGAACTACCGGCTCTACTGGGACGCCTTGCGGCACTTTCAGGCGCTTCAAGAGAAAAACCCCCTCACTGGGACACGCGCCCATATGCGATGGTGTGGCGTGCGCTCAGCCTTTGCCCGTGGCGTGATCGGGAACACGGCCTGGTCGCGCTCGATGCGGGGGAAGCATTGTGCGAAATATCGGTGGAAACGGTGGGCCATGCGGCGCACGAGACAGGAACGGGGTGGAGGCCCGAAAGGTCATCCGTTGTTTCTGAAAAATTGAAGCAGCCCTGACCGCTTCACTGTAAAGCCTTTTGCGTCCATACAAACGATGTAAAGTTCTTGCCGGGGTCCCCATCCCCACGCCGCATAGGCCGCTAGCATACACTCATAACGAGTCTGCTTATAAAAGGGAGTAGGAACTGCTTTCCCCTCTTCAGCTTCAGGAAAAGTATCGCAACCAGCCAGGCTTAGACAAAGCACCAGGAGAATAATTGCCCGATTAATGGTTGTCATGTGCGTTTCTTTTCTCTGGGTCAGGGCGCCCTTCGCTCTAACACCCAATTCAAGGCTGTCTGGGGGGAGGTGTCAAGGGAGGGGATCGGCTACCAAGAAAGACTACTTGCGCTGCTTCCGCCGCTCCCACGGCGGTACCGGCTGCGGATCAGCCCACAAGCCTTACCCGAATTTGCATGTGGTGTTACGATTTGTGACTTCAGCGGTCGTCGCGGACGCTCGGGTTAGTTGGAGGACCTTTTCTTGTTGCAGTTCGAAGATAGCTGTCAAATCGGATCTTCGGTTTAATCTAACTACCCCTGAGACCGGATTAACAAGGCTTTCACGGAAAGGAAGTGCCGCTATACATGACACAGACAGACCATTGCTAAATTGAAGTGTTACCGTCACAGCGATTGACGTGATTCTCGCAACGAAGTATCGGCTAAGGGCTCCATCTTTTGCTATTCTTAGGAGTAGATACGAGTCTTCTTGAACGACCTCTCCTCCAAGTGAATTTGCTCGCGCTCTTATTTCGCTAATAACCGCCTCATCGAAGGTAACTTTTAAGGGCACACCAATAGCCACCATGTCGAGTCTTGTTCCTGTCAGCCGACTTACAGGAGTCCCAACTTCAACTCTTATGCCCCTGGTCCTTATTCCCTCGATCAAACCATCAATGCTAATCCTTAACTCTTCCGCCTTGATTATGAGGTCAGAGCCTGAGACGAGACGCTGCAAAAGCGCATTCTCGCTTTGCTGAAGCTCTCCGTATTTCCGTTCATTTTCCCGAATCTCCCCTAAGGCTGCATCGAGTCTTTTTCCGTCTTTAGCAAGCGCTGCTTCTTGTTTCCAGCGTTCCAACTCTGCAGTGAGTCGGGCGTACTCATTTTGCAGCTTGTTGTACTGTTCCGCCACATTTCTGCCTTTGATTCGCTGAGCCAATTCTTCCATTTTGTCGGAGGTTACGGTGGTTTTGATCTTGACGGAAAATTGCAGTCCATCACCGACTAACCTGCGGGACTGCTCTAGGATTTCTACGGCAAGGACACCTCCGGCGATTGTTTGGATTTCCTCATTGGTCAAATCTAAATTACGGACTTTCGTATAACTCTCTACATATGTCCCCGCCTGCTCTAGAGCTGTTTGCTTAGCCTTTTGGAGTACTCTGGACTCTGCTAGCACAGGCGTCTCACCGTCTCCCATCAAGTAGGTAGCTTCGGACACGATCGTCTTGGTTTCGGCGAGAGCAGGGGAACAGAGAGCGATAAGAAAGCACGCTAGGGAGAAGATACCGGAGACCGTTCGCATCACTTGCCTCGGGGGAGGATTCCCTTCCGCTCCAACTCCTGAACCCTCGCCTCGGCTAGTTCGATCAAGAAATCCTTCACAGTCTTGCCCTCGTGGGCAGCGGCCATCTTCACTTTCCGCATGAGATCGCGTGGGATGTCCCGGAAGTTCCAGGCTCCCGTGCCTTCTGGTGGGGTGCGTGTCATAGGAAAGAAAGCCTAGCACCGTTCTCTCTATAGCGTCAAATATCACTTGACATACTTCACTATCAGATGATAGTAAGATTATCATGCGAGCATAAAAAGGGGGGGTGACGGTATGAAGATGGTTCGACTGTTGATTCAAGTCCCGGTCCCGCTCAAGGCGAAGCTGGATGCCTTGCGCGTTGAAGGGACCACGGCTAGTGGGTTTATTCGGCATTTACTAGAAGAGCGGTTCAAGCACGTCCCTGTCGCGGGACGGAAAGGACGGTGAACGATGGCACGATCCACACGCGGTCTCTATAAGCGTGGTGAAGTCTGGTGGATGACCTACCGGGATGCCATCGGCACCCAACGCTTTGAGTCGTGCAAGACCTCGAACAAGAAGGCGGCGGAACAGCGGTTGATTGATCGACGGAAGGAAGCACAGGAAGGCATTGTCCCTGCGCCGCCTATAAAGCCACTCGCCTTGGAGGATCTTCAAGAACGGTATCTCTCCTTTGTGGGACACCAACGCGGAGTCGCTACCAAGAAGATTCACTTTGCCCACTTCAAGCGAGTGTGGGGGAATCCCCCGATTCATACCCTCACGGTGGAAGTGTTAGACCAGTACCGCGCCTTACGCTTGGGGGAGAAGGTCGGTCCCGCCACGATCAACCGAGAAATGGCGACCTTGAAACATGCGTTGAGTAAGGCGGTCGAATGGAAGCTCTTACGCAAGACCGCACGGGAAGAATTGACCGCCATTAAGAAATATCAGGAACCTGATGGTCGCTTGCGGTATCTGTCCGGGGAAGTAGAGGCAGAGCGGTTGCTCCAAGCCTGTGAGGACTCACTCAGGCCCATCGTGCTAACGGCGATCCATACCGGGATGCGAAAAGGGGAGCTGCTTGGCCTCACCTGGGATTTGGTGGATATGACTCACGGGTTCATCCGGTTGAAGCAGACCAAGAACGGGAAGGCACGGGCGCTGCCCTTCAATGAAACCTTGTGGAGCCTGTTCACTGGGCTACGAACCAGGCACGACGTACCGTGGGTCTTTCATGATGCTGGCGGGCATCGGTGGAATGACATCCGACACCCCTTTGACGAGGCCTGTGAGGGTGCAGGCTTGACGGACTTCCACTTCCATGACCTACGCCATACCTTCGCCTCGTGGCTGATGATGCGGGGGGTTCCCCTCGCCACGGTGAGCAACCTCCTGGGGCATACCTCGCCGACCATGACCCTTCGCTATGCCCATCTTTCGCCCAAACACCTCACATCAGCGGTGAGGGTGTTGGACCCCCATTCGGACAAGTCACTTGACAATTACTTGACAATTCAGCCCAAACAGGCGCCCGAAGGGGTGTCAGTCGGTGTACAAAAAGATGGCGTGGAAACGCGGAAACGCCTTGATAGGAACGGAGAAAGTGAGTTGGTGCCGAAGGCGGGATTTGAACCCGCACACCCTTGCGGGCGCTAGACCCTGAATCTAGTGCGTCTGCCAGTTTCGCCACTTCGGCACATCGAGGTGGAAGCGGATTATCCTGAATTCGTGAGGTCCCCGTCAAGCAAGCGGCTTCGATCATCGACGCTCCGACTTGCGTGAGGCCCATAGTTCGGCCGATGCGATGTCGCGCCGGTCGCCGCTGATCACGATCCTCTCGTGGGCGAGCCCGGCGGCGCCGAGCAATGGGGCGGCCGCGATCCAGGGCGCCTCATCGGCCATCAAGACATCGAACCGAACGCGACTGAACAGGGGATCGTGCAGGACTCGCGATGCCGTCGTGACCACGAGCCGCCGATTCTGAATGAAGGCCTGGCGGTTCGTGTCTTCTTCCGCCGCGAGTAATTCCCGGATCTTTTTCGTCCCACCCAGCCGGGCGATCTCCTCCTTGAGTTCGTCAAACTCCGGACGCATGTCTTTCGGCACAGCGGCCTCCGGCACCAGTTCATCGACGCGCACCTTGGCGACATCGAGTTCCCCTTTCAATTCGGCGCACTCACTCTCATACAGCTCGAGATATTGATGCAGCGACTCGACATTTTTCCCGACAACCTGCAGGCTGAGCCGCTTGAGGAGTGGAAGGTTCTCATACTCGGCCAGCGTGGCATTCACGTCTGTGATCTTGGCCTGTAGGTCGCTGTGTTGCGTCAGCAATCGCCATTCCAGTAGACGCACTTCATCGAGATCCTTTTGCTTCTGCCTCTTTTGCGCCAGTACGGGCGTCAGTTCGCGGAATCGATCGTACTTGCGTCGGAGCGCAGCCTTCTCTGCGCGAGACTTGGCATAGAATTGGTGCATCTGCGCTTCGAACCCCAACTCCTGAGTCCCGATGCCCTCGATCTGTTGGGCCAATGCCATTTCATAGCGGCTCACCCATGTTTTATACGTCAGCCCTACGGCTTTCATGGCTCGCGCGATGATTCCGACGAGCGCATCCGCCGCCTGGTGATCGGGACAGACCACCAGGATGCGTTTATTTGCGCGAATCAGTTCGATCGCCAGCACAGCTAATCGCTGCCGTCGCACTGAAAGCTCGTCCGCCCAAACGGTTGTGAGGATCGACGATCCGGCGTCTGACCCGGAACGTTCTCCTGTTCCCGTCGGCGCTTCGAGGAGGGGCGCCAAGCGGTCTGCTGGGCCGAGTCGATAGGCGTCGGGTTGCGCAAGCATGTCACGTAATCGCTTGGCCGACGTGGCCAGAAGCCCGGCCCGATCGGGAATCACTGTTGCGTCGGCATAGGACTGTCCGATGGCATCGAATGTCTGCACGAGGGCCACGTTGCTTTGCCCGCCAAGCACGATGCCTTCGGTTGGCTCCATGTCGTCTGAGGGGATGATTGAGAGAGGGGTGTCATGTTCGATGGACGAGCCCTGCGGGAGCGTCATCTCATACAGATGTAGCGTGCCGATCGTGCGCACAAGCCGGCCTGCCACTTGAGCAATTGGCTGGTCGAGTGCTGTATCGCTCACCCGTGTTTGCTCGGCTTCAAGGCGGAGCGCCCATGTTTCGATGAGGTCTCGCGCGGTCATAAGATTCCTGGGTGATAGTCCTCGTCTAGCGGTCGCCATCATACGGTCGGCCTATTACACCTGTCCAGCTTGGCAGTTGAGTACATTCTCGTTCATGATCGTCTTACGACTATGTCTCAGTAAACATCTTCCCGCACATTGCGAATTGACTTTTCACCGGCCCCCCAGTATCCTCTTTCCCTTTCCAACAGAAGGAGTTAGGGGCATGAAGGTCATTCTACAAGAAACGATGGACGGGGTCGGACATCTCGGAGATCTACTCGATGTGAAAGATGGGTATGCACGGAATTTTCTGCTCCCACGCAAAAAAGCTGTGCTGGCCGACAGTCGCAGCATCAAGGCCTTTGAGCATATCAAGCGCGTAGCCGGCGAACGGGCGAAAAAAGAAAAGCTGGAGATCGAAACCCACGCCAAGAGCATTTCGGCTGTGTCGCTCACAGTGCAGGCCCAGGTCGGCAAGGACGACAAGATGTTCGGGTCGGTCACGACCAAAGACATTGCGGAAAAATTGGCGGAACAGGGATTTACGGTGGATCGGCGCAAGATCCAGCTGGACCATCCGATCAAGGAACTTGGCACCGTCACCGTGCCGATTAAGCTTCCACGGGATGTGACTGCCACTGTGGTCATCCACGTCGTGAAGAAACAGGAAGCCGAAACGGCCCCCGCAGAAGCCTAACGAGGGAACGAGCTGTCATGAGCGATGCGGTCGGTTCTTTAGACGCACTCAAAGCCACAGACCCGGATGTCTATGCCGCGATTATTGCCGAGGAAGAGCGGCAGCGTGACAGGCTGCTCCTGATCGCCTCGGAGAACTTCGCCAGTCCTGCCGTTCTGGCCGCTCAGGGCTCCATCATGACCAATAAGTACGCCGAAGGGTATCCGGGAAAGAGGTACTACGGCGGCTGTCAGCATGTGGACACCGTGGAGGATCTCGCCATCCAGCGTTGTAAGCAGATTTTCGGCGCGGAGCACGTGAACGTGCAGCCGCACTCGGGGTCGCAAGCCAATATGGCGGCCTACCTGTCCGTGCTGAAACCCGGCGACACCATCCTGGGCATGGACCTCGCCCAAGGGGGTCACCTTACCCACGGCAGCAAGGTCAATTTTTCAGGGATCCTCTTCCGCGTGTTCTCCTACGGCGTAGAACGTGAGACCGAAACCATCAACTATGACGCGGTGCAGAAGGTGGCGGAGGAATGCCGGCCACGTCTGCTCGTCGTCGGCGCCAGCGCCTATGCGCGCACTTTCGATTTTCCACGATTCCAACAGATCGCGAAGTCGGTCGGCGCCTACCTGTTGGTCGACATCGCCCACATCGCCGGGCTGATTGCCGCAGGGCTCCATCCGAACCCTGTTCCCTATGCCGACTTTGTCACCACGACCACCCATAAAACTCTGCGCGGACCCAGGGGTGGCGTCGTGATGTGCAAGGCTGAGCATGCCAAAGCGGTCGACAAATATATCTTCCCTGGAATACAAGGCGGGCCCTTAATGCACGTGATCGCGGCGAAGGCCGTCGCCTTCAAAGAAGCCCTCTCACCGGCTTTTACGCGTTACCAACAGCAGGTCATTGACAATGCAAAGGTGCTGGCCCAAGGACTCATCGACCATGGGTACAAGATTGTGTCGGGCGGCACGGATACCCATCTCATGTTAATGAATCTGACCAACAAGGGCATTACAGGTAAAGAAGCGGACGCAGCCTTGGACGCTGCCGGCATTATCGTGAACAAGAACGCTGTGCCCTACGACGAGAAGCCGCCGGCCATTGCCAGTGGCATTCGACTCGGAACCCCCGCTGTGTCTACCCGTGGGATGCGGGAGGCCGAGATGAAAGAGATTGTTGGCTTGATCGACCAGGTACTGCAGCATCGGCAAGACCCCGCGACGCTCGATGAAGTCCGCGCTCAAGCCAAAGCGCTCTGTGGCCGTTTCCCAATCTTTCATACCTACTAACCCGCGCCAGACGGGGCAGGATCACCGCCTGTGAAATGTCCGTTCTGCGATGAACTCGAAGACAAGGTCGTCGACTCGCGCATGGCGAAGGAAGGCGAGGTGATTCGCCGCCGCCGCGAATGCCTCGGCTGCAAACGTCGCTACACCACCTACGAACGTGTCGAAGAAATCCTTCCCATGGTGGTGAAGAAGGACGGCCGCCGTGAGTCGTTCGACCGTACCAAAATTCTCGCCGGCCTCAAGAAGGCTTGTGAAAAACGGCCGATCAGTACCGCCACCATCGAAGACGTGACGGATCGCATCGAGAAACGTATTCAGGAAATGGGTGAAACTGAAATCGAGAGCCGAATCGTGGGCGAGGAGTTGATGAAAGAGCTTCATCAGCTGGATCAGGTTGCCTATGTTCGCTTTGCCTCTGTCTACCGCGAGTTCAAAGATATCGACCAGTTCATGGATGAGCTGAAAACGTTGGCTCAGCAACGCCGCGAGCGGTGAGGGCCGCGGGATCCCTTCTCTCTCCTCATCGTCCTCTCCCTGTTCTTCCGCCGTTCGTCGGTTTACAACATGGTGCAATGTCTTCGCGAGTAGGCGTCATGATGCCGGCAATCCAACTCAAGTCTCCCAGACAGCTATCCAAGGCCGGAGCGCCGAGCGGTACGCATGTGGCGATTATCGGCGCAGGCCGAGGCGGCACGGCACTGATGGAGATCTTTGCGACAGACCCACTGGTAACAATCGTGTGTGTGGCCGAAGTTCAGAGAAATGCTCCAGGCGTCGAACTAGCGAAACGGCTCGGTATCCCTGTGACCCGCGATTACCGGCAACTCCTGGAGCTCGAGCGCGTGGACCTCGTCATCGATGTATCGGGCGATGTCAAGGTCTGGGCGTTGCTCCAAGACTTCCACCGGATGGGCGTGACCGTCATCGGCGGGGCTAGCGCTAAATTCATGTGGGAGCTCATTGAGGCCCGCATTCGCGCCACTTCAGATATCGAGAAAACCTTGAATAAATACCAATCGCTCTATCGACTATATGTCAAGGAAACAGGTGTGGCGGTGACGGAGGAACGGACACGCATTGCCTGTGAAATGCACGACGGTCTCGTGCAGAACTTGGCCGGGGTGAATTTCAAACTGGATCTGAGTTTGCAACTGATTCGAAAAGATCCGAAAGCCAGCCTCGCTACATTGCGCGAAAGCAAAGCCCAGTTGAAGTTGGCCATCCATGAAGCGCGGCAGGTCATCTTCAATCTCCGCCCGCTCCACTACGATAAGATGGAGCTGCTCCCGGCCCTGACCAACTATCTCACCTCGTACGAGACCCAGTATCATATTAAGACGCAGTTCCGTGTATCCGGCGATGAACAGATTTTATTTCCGCGTACCAAGATCTTCTTGTTTCGCATTGTGCAAGAAGCTCTGAGCAATGTGGAGCGGCACGCGAAAGCGACTCGGGTCACCGTGGGGCTGAACATTGACCCCAAACGTCTCAGAGTCACTATCGGGGACAATGGTGTGGGATTCGACATGGACACCGTGCTGCGAGATCCCGACAAGTGGGATCATTTCGGGATTCGCGGAATCCTGGAGCGGGCTCGATTGGTGGGCGGTGAAGGCAAGATCAAGTCTAAGAAAGGACGTGGCACGACGATCGTCGTCAACATCCCCCTGGTTAAAAAGGAGACGACCGCTCATGGAAAAGATTAAGGTGCTCATCGCGGACGACCATCGCGTCGTACGCGAAGGACTGGCCGCAATCCTCAAGACGAAAGACGACATTCATATCGTGGGCGAGGCCCAGGATGGCATGGAAGCCGTCGAGAAGGTGAAGACGTTGATGCCCGACGTCGTGCTGATGGACGTGAGCATGCCTCGGATGGGCGGAGTCGAAGCGACCAGACAAATCAAACGTGAGTTCCCTCACATCGGAGTCGTAGCGCTGACGATGTATGATGAGCAACAATACATCTTCGATTTGGTGCGCGCCGGTGCCACTGGATATCTCTTGAAAGACTCCGAGTCCTCTCAGATCGTCGCCGCGATTCGTGCGATCTACAAGGGTGAGTCGCTGATCCATCCATCCGTCGCGAGCAAGATCTTGGCGGAGTTCTCCTTGATGTCGCAGAAGAAGGGGAAAAAACCTGGGTGGGTTGAGCACGATCTGACGGAGCGAGAGATCACGGTCTTGCGCTTGGTCGCGGACGGCAAGACGAATAAGGAGATTGCCAATAACTTGGATCTGAGCGAAAAGACCGTCAAGAATCATGTGCGGAACATTTTCCATAAGCTGCAAGTCTATGACCGTACGCAAGCGGCCATCCTGGCCATTCGGAAAGGACTCATCGAGCTGGACCCCCGGCCGTAATTGTTTATGGTCACCAAGTAGAAACGTTCCGGTCAGACAAGCGGCGTACAGTTCTTCTCTAAATCGACTGATCACCACAGTTCCCTTATCAGCCATCAATAGATCGTGAGCCAGTTCCGTCAACCCTTGCGGCCAATCACGATAATCGATTTCATGTGCAGTTGCGCAGGTTCGTCATGATAGAGGCGTGAATGACGATTCAATAATCTTTGAAAAGTCACAGGTGTCATGTTTTTACAACAGGGCTCACTATCGCCTCGCAAGATGAATTATTTTTTATTATCAATGAGATATGACAGTATTCTGCAAGAATAACGGTTGGCACACGAGTTGCTGATACCCCTCTGTGTAATTTATTGAGGAGACGTGTGAGAGCTCAACAAACCTTAGCGAATGCCGTGAGTTGTGCGGGAGTTGGGCTCCACTCAGGACAGCCCGTTACTCTTACGCTCAGGCCTGCTCCAACAAATACAGGCATCGTTTTTGTGAACCGGAACGGCAACGACGGAGCGTCCCTCGCGGCTTCCATCGAGCATTTGGTGCCTACGGAGCTTTGCACTGCGATCAGCGGCAATGGGTTTCAGGTCAAGACGATCGAGCACGTCCTGGCCGCATTGGCCGGACTCGACATCGATAATGCATATGTCGAGCTTGATGCCGGCGAAGCCCCTGTCATGGACGGCAGCGCGGCACACTTCGTTTGCTTGATTCGGTCAGCTGGAATTGTTTCTCAGGGCAGGAGGCAACCCTATCTGAAAATCACCCGGCCTCTCGAGGTGGTGGATGGAGCTCGTCGAGTTCGTATTGAACCGTCCTCGACCACCAAGATCACCTATTCCATCCACTACAATCATCCTTTGATCCAGACTCAGACCTACGCCTACGAGCACTCAGCGCATGCATTTGAGCGGGAGATCGCAGATGCCAGGACATTCGGATTCTTGCAGGAAGTGGAAGCCCTCTGGGCTCGCGGGCTTGGCCAGGGCGGCAATCTAGACAATACGATCGTTCTCTCTCAAGACGGCATTCTCAATGAATCAGGTCTTCGCTTTACGAATGAATTCGTGCGACATAAGATATTGGACCTGATCGGAGACTTTTCGTTGCTCGGTGTACCTTTTATTGGGCACTTAATCGCCGAGCGCTCAGGGCATGCGATACACACACGCCTCGTTCAACAGATTCTCACCCACCCCGATAGCTGGGTGTTGCTCAATGCCGACGAAACAGTCGCCGCGTCGGAGCCTCGCTCTGCCATGGCCGCATCGCGACCCGCATCGCTTGTGGCCCTCCAAGCCTCTTAACCAGCATTATTCATGAAGCTTCTGCTGCAAGCGCGGATACGCGGCTCTTGTGCATAAAGCGTCGTTCGTCCGAGGAAAAGAGTATATGGCGTATAGCCAGTAGCGTATCGTTCAGAATAAGGAGAGGCTGTCTTTGCCACCAGCATACGCCATTAGCCATACGCTCTTATCCCCAACGAGATATTCTTCACGAGGAACGCGCCTTCGGGCGGTATCGCGACGAACCTTCATGAATAATGCGGGTTGCCGCTCATCCTTTTGAATGGATAGTCTGCGCGTGGTCTTGCCAAGTTATGCAAGATGATTTTTACGTGTGGGTAATTAAGATGTGATTTAACGTCGGGAGCAAGTGGCCTCGCTCCCGACGCTAGAATCAAGGCGGGGACTACTTCTTCTTCTTCTTTGCTGCTTTCTTCGTCGCCAAGACTCTCACCCCCCTTCGTGTATTTTGAGGTCTAACTAGCCGGACACACTACACAGCGTGGATCAGGGACTCTTCCAATGCCTCGAACGTGTTCGGACCTACTTTCTTGAATCGCTTGTCCCGCTTCAATGACGTGGCCACAGATGTCAGCGGCGTTTTCCCCTTGATCTGGAGCCCCCCCTCGACCAATCGCTGCACAAGCTCTTTTGCATGCATCGAGCGATTCGCCTCGCGGAGCATTTCGTACGCGGCTTCTGACACACTTTTACCGGAATACTTGCTCCGCCCCATGAGGATTTCCCTCGACTGGTCGGTGACATCGGTATTCGGTCGCTGACGAGCACCTTTTTCGTCTGAATAAAATTGACTGGAGAGACTGGCGAGCTTGGCCTTGTCCGCTTCAACGCGATAGAGCGTTTCTGCCAACTCCAAGTATTTCTTAATCGTGGCGATTTCGTCGTCCAAACGACGCCGTTTCTTCTCAAGCTCCTGCAGCCGGTTCTTGTAGGCGCTGATTCGCTGTTCAAGACCAACCAAAATATCGGTGAGTTCTTCCATGAACTTGCCCCCAGGTGAAGCATGCTTGCTTTATAGCATTGCTTGCGTAGCAAGTCAATAGATAAAGTTACAATAGTGGCTTGCATGGCATGATCGCTTTAAATCGGGTCCATGCTTGCTCTCAATGTCATCTGCTCGGTCGGTAAGAATGCCAAAGAACCGGTTCGATCTTGGCCTCAGTAACTGGGATTGCTTCCCGTTCGAGAATCCTCTTCCTTCAATATTCATAGAAAAACAGCCTCGTGCTATGATGCCGTCCTATGTCCTTACCATATGACCAGGATATCCCTTCCGACACACTTCTTTCAGTCGCCACCGACGCGGCCCGCCAGGCTGGAGCCGTTCTAACGGAATGCATTCGCGCCGGTTTTCAGATTGAACATAAGGAGATTATTAATCTGGTCACCGACGCCGACCACCAGGCAGAGCAACGGATCATCGACGTCATCCACGAGGCGTTCCCAACCCATCGTGTCCTTGCCGAGGAACGTGGGCTGACCGAGCAATCTCCATCCCGTTACAAATGGGTGATTGATCCGCTTGATGGCACGACCAACTTCGCCCACGGGTTCCCCGCCTACTGCGTGTCCATCGGCGTGGAATGCGACGGACGCGGGATTATTGGGGCGGTCTACGACCCGACTCGAGACGAACTCTTCACCGCGCAAATCGGTCATGGGGCATATCTCAACGGAGCCCCCATTTCCGTGTCCACGACGGACCATCTCGACCGTGCACTCCTCGTGACCGGATTTGCCTACGACATTCGCGAGACCTCGAACAATAACTTGAATCACTTTGCGCGATTCGCATTGAAGGTGCAGGGATTGCGCCGAACTGGAACAGCAGCTCTGGATCTTTGCTATGTCGCAGCCGGCCGGTTCGATGGATTTTGGGAAGTGACACTGAACCCTTGGGACATGGCGGCGGGAGTCGTCATCCTCTACGAAGCCGGTGGCAAGGTGACGGACTTCAAAGGTGCATCGCACTCTATTTACGGGCGAGAATTGGTCGCAAGTAACGGCCCAATCCACCAAGCCATGCTCGACCTGCTCCAAGAAGACACTATTTCCTCGTAAGACATCAGTCCCGCTTCGTTCACGCCAGACCAGCCAGATGGTTGAACAGTTTGGACTGGTCACAAGAGATTCCTGGCAGATATACAGACAGAATGACGATGAAGTATGATCTCTCGCTACAAGAGGGAAGGAGATTGGCTCTATGGCACGTTCAACGCCTCCATCGGGAGAGTCACACGGAAATCCATCCCAGACAACGGGAATTGAATCACACAACAAGGATGTGGAACTACTTCGGGTGCTCGTGAGCCGAAAGGGAACACACGTCGATGCCCAATGGGCGATTCATCCACAACTGAAACAGGATCTACTGCCGCAGGAATGGCAAGAGGTGACCGACCTTATGGCCAAGGTGACCGGCATCGTCGGCACACGGTTTTCGCAGGTGCTCACACAAGCCGACCCCGAACCGCCCGGCAACGCGTAACGCAACGCAATGCTCAGTGATGAATGCTCAATGTTGAATTGAACAGCTCATCCACTAAGCATTGAACATGAACATCCAACATTCGTGGAGCCGCCTATGGAGACCTATTATCATCCCCATGATCTGGGCAAGTTCGCCGAGATGGGTAAGGGCAACAAGGACCTTTGGGAGAAATTCATGGCCTACTACAGCGCCGTCTTCGCTGAAGGAGCTTTGACGGAACGAGAGAAGGCCCTCATCGCCCTCGCCGTCGCTCACGCGGTCCAATGCCCCTACTGCATCGATGCCTACACGCAGGCCTCCTTAGAGAAAGGGTCGAATATCGAAGAAATGACAGAAGCCGTTCACGTCGCCTGCGCCATCCGAGGCGGAGCCTCGCTGGCCCACGGTGTTCAAATGCGCAACGTCGCCGACAAACTGTCGATGTGATGAGCCTGGTGTCTCGTTCGGCTAGAGGTAAGGGTTTTCGGGAACTGCGAGGGTGAAATATTTTCCGCGCTCTTCGTAGAGAATCCGTGCGGCCGTCAATACAACGAGCGCCTGATCGATTTCCACATCAACATTCTCGCTCTTGCCAGGTTGGCTTGCCAGTACCGTGCGGATTTGCTCGACACTTTTCGCCCCCTCGTTGCAGGCCTCGATGATTCCAGCTGCAGGCCAATCGTAGCGCCGCCTGATCGGTGCTTTTGGATTCCGACCATCGTAGACGGTGACATAGTCCATCGCCTTCGAGTAATAGAGAAACGGCCGATCGCTCGAACCGACCAGTCTCTGCCACTCCTGCACGAGGTCGGCTAATTCTTGGTAGACCTGCTGGTCCACGTTCCAATTGTCCAACTCATACTCGAAATCGTAAGCAATCTTCCTCAAATCCACCTGCCTGGCATCGTAGACATACTCGTATGCCGTCCAGGGACCGGTGATGCGGACTCCATATTCGTGTGGTTTGGTGTAGTAGGGACTAAATCGTTGCAGCCAGAACTTCCCGGTCGCCTCCGGCGGGTGCAGATGGAACAATGACGGAATCAGGTCGATCTGTCGGCGGTAGTCCTCATTCGTTTCTCCGGGAAATCCGAGCAAGATATTCCAGGACACTGCGACATGATAATAGGAACTCCACTTAAGGCAGATAATATTTTGCATCGGTGTCACGCCCTTATCCATCGCCTGCAGTTGATTGAAGCTCAGGCTCTCTAAGCCCGGCTGCATGCACTTGACCCCCCCGGCAGCGAGCGTTCGAATCTGGCTCTTCCGAAGATTACTCTTGGTTTCGATAAACACGTCGAGATCGCAATGGTCTGCCGCAAACCGGCCGAAGAGGCTCTCGATATATTTCATATCGATGATGTTGTCCACCAGGCGAAATCGCGTCGTATCGTAGCGGCTGGAAAGATAGGCCATTTCCCGGGCCGCTTGTTCGGACGATTTAGCCCGAAATTTCATGCTCTGTGCGTTCAATCCGCAAAATGTACAGTGATGTTTCTCTCCCCACCAACAGCCCCGCGAACCTTCGTACAACAAGATTCGATCGAGACCCTGCGCCGCTTCGCCCAGCTCCGCCAGCAAATGATAGTAGTCGTCATAATCGGGCGGGCCGGTTTTCGCGAAGTCAGAAAAGAGCGTGTGGTTCGGAGTGAATGCAATTGTCGCTCCCTCGCGATAGGTCACGCCGCTGGGAACAGTCCCTGCTTTTCCTGCGAGGATGTAGCGAACCAATTCCGGGAACACCTCTTCTCCCTCTCCCACCACCACATGATCGATGAAGGGAAAGGCCCGGAAGTATTCCAGCCCCATCTCGCCGTCGTAGTTCGCTCCGCCGAAGACGATCGTCACGTTGGGATAGAGATCCTTGATGAGTTTCGCCATCGTCAGGCTCGCGACGTTTTGATCGAACGTGGAGGTGAAGCCGACAATCTTGTACTGCCCCCAGTCGATGGCGGTCAGAGCCCATGTCAAAAACTGTGGCGCTGTTCTTGACGCCATATCTTCGAAGAACGGGGCTGGATGGGCGCTTTCCTTGGCGAGTTGCTCGAACACCGGCTTAAACAGGCGGGGGTACTCAGCGCGTTTGGGATTATCGCGAAACAAAAGGTATGAAAAAATCCACTCGCCGAACAGCGCCCGTTTCTCGCAGATCATTTCATAGAGGGGCGCGCCAATCTTGTGGGCGAAACGGACGTTGAGATGATGGCAGTCAACGGGGATGCCCTTCGACTTGAGCAGCGCGGAGAGTGTGCCCAGTTGGATCGAGGGATACTTCGAGTAGCTGAACGGCATGTTGACGAGCGCCACCTGGGCCTTGTCGCTCACTGGACGCCTCGTGTGTGCATGGGTAGATTGGCCGGTGTGTGGTTACCCGACCGCTGAGCGGAACGGTTCGAATTCTCGATCCGCTTTGGCCGCTAAGTAGAAGTCGCTTTCCGTCAATCCGTTGATCTTGTGCGTCCAGATCTCGACTTTGCACTTGCCCCAGGCGAGATAAAGGTCTGGATGATGGCCTTCCGCTTCCGCCACGGCTCCCACCTTGTTCACGTAGGCCAAGGCCTGAGCAAAATCCTTAAAGGTATACAGGCGCTCAAGATGTCCCGACTGATTCAGCGACCACCCGCGCCCCAGCTCTTTCAGCAGAGCCTGCGCGCGATCCGACGGGACCGGCGGTACACCGCCGCGGCAGGGGATACACTTGTTGTCAGCAAGACTCATAGCACCACCTCCAGGTAGGAGAACAACGTCGCGCATCGACTTTCTCTAGACTAGGTATTCTAAAGGGGCCTTGAGAGGAAGGGCAAGGTGGGAAAGTCAGGTGATGGAATAGTTACTCAGCTTCATCAACTGCTCCGCCCGAGCGGGCTAGATCTTCCATCTTAATCTTCTCAGGGTTGAATTTGGCCGTTGCGATTGTCATTCGATCGAAGGCTTCATCGAACGACAGGGGAGCGGCACCCTTTGGCCGGAACCGGATCGGATTCACCCGCGCCACCACGAAGCTCTTGAGGTAGGGACTCGTCAGGCCTTTCGCTTTCAATGCCTCAACCTGCTCCACAATCTTATCGTCCAGCGCCAACAAGATTTTCGCTCGTTCGCGCCGCAGTTTAATTGCCGTGCACATCGGTTTCTTCAAAAATTCATCTACGCGCTTTAACACAGGATGATAGGCCCCGCCGCTAAATCTGGGTCGCTCTTCATAACAGAGACCCAGCGTAATGAAGGCCGGTTCCTCGAACTCCAACGTATATGTCTCTTCCGTCGCATTGTCGAGCTGCGCCAGCTCCTTGTACATACGAATGACTTCGAGGGATTTCTCGCGCAAATTGTGCGCCTTTTCGGTGTTCATCGCGAGAATTTGGTAGGCTGCAGCCGCTTCCGGCACCACAATCGAAACGATGCTCTTCGCCCCCAGCCTCTTCATCGCCGAGAGCCGATGGTTGCCGTTGGGGGTCCAGTATTTCGCAACCTGTTCAACCTTTGGCGCATGCACCGCAATGATCGGATCGAGAAACCGCCCGATCTTGCCGATCACGAGTTCTAATTTGCGAACGTGTGCGTCGGAGAGATTGCGCTGAAAAGGGGTCGGCTCAACGAGTTCGATCGGTAAGGCGGCCAGTACCACCCAGTGTCCACCATAGGGCTCACGATAGATCGAGAGAACCTTCCCACCATCACCCTCGATCGCTCGATGCAGCTCAGCGACATCGTTCGGAGGGGCAGCGGCTTGGAGTTCGATCGCGCTCAAACCGGCCGACACATGCGCAGGCTGGCGACGACGTCGCACGACACCGACGGCACGGGGGGCTTTTGGTTGTTTCCCAGGCATCGCTCAGTATGGTAGGGAAGGAGAGGAAGAAAAGAAAGCCCTCATCCAACCGCTAACGCCATGAGTGATTTCTCAATCAGCGAGCCAAGTCTCAAATCAACCACGCAGAAGATCGGTTGGTTCACAGCTTCCTGCGTGCTGGTGAGCAACATCATCGGGGGCGGGATCTTCACCACCACGGGATTGATGGCCCGCGATCTCGGTGATCCGATGCTGATTCTCCTGTTGTGGTTTGTCGGAGCGCTCTTTGCGCTCGGTGGCGCCATGGTCTATGGAGAGCTGGGGGCCACTCTGCCTCATGCGGGAGGGGATTATGTCTACCTGCGAGAGGCCTACGGACCGCTGGTGGCATTTCTCAGTGGGTGGACCTCTTTTACGATCGGCTTTGGCGCAGCAGTCGCAGCATCAGCCATCAGTTTTTCGTCCTATGCGCTGCGCATTGTCCCAATCGAAGACGAGCAGGGATGGGTGGCGAAGGGTCTCTCGCTCTCTCTGCTGTGGATCGTAACCCTCATGCATTGTCGAGGTGTGGGGGCAGGCGGCCGCATGCAATTGCTGTTGACGACCACAAAAGTCGTCGCCATTGGGGCATTGATTCTCGGCGGGCTCGCAGCGGTGGCTGGACACGGGGACATTCTTTTCTCTAGGCCCACCGTACAACAGCCGACGCTTGGGGCCTCCGCCATCGCGCTCGTGATTGTGACCTACTGCTATATCGGTTGGAATGTCGCGGGTTACATCGCCGGCGACATCGTCGATCCCGGGCGAACTCTGCCGAAAATCATGATCGGTGGCACTGCCTTTGTCGCTGCAATCTATTTGCTGCTGAACGTCGTCTATCTATCGGCGCTCTCGATCACGGAACTGGCCAGCGAACCGATCGTCCCGGTCGCGGAGAAGGCAGCTGCAGCGTTGTGGGGGCCAGAGAGCGGGCGACTGGTCGCTGCCATTCTCTGTCTCTCCATTGCAGGAGCAGTGAGCGCCATGACCTGGGCAGGGCCTCGCGTCTATTGGGCCATGGCTCGCGACGGCATGATTGGTTCCTGGCTTGCGCATCTTCACCCCCGCACCGCGGCGCCGGCCCGCGCCATCGTCTTTCAAAGCCTCTGGGCATCGCTGCTCGTTTTAAACGGAACTTTCGAGCAACTCCTCGTTTACAGTGGCCTCGTTCTCTCGTTGTTTATGGCCGTGACCCTCTCCACGATCTTTCGTCTGCGTCCTACACGTGTCGCGAACCACCACCAATACCGGGCTCCACTCTATCCCTTCTTACCCGCAGTTCTCGTCATCGGAGCCACCACATTGGTTATCTACAGTCTTGTCCAACGTCCTGCAGAGTCGTTGTATGGCGCGGTGACCGTCCTGAGTGGAATTCCGCTCTATTATTTCTGGCGTAGACGTCACAGCCTCCACCAACACAAGCTCTGACTGAGTATATTGAGGGGAGAGAGCGAAGTGAGAACGAAGCTGGAAGATTATTTCAGCGCCCTGCAGACACGGCACGGGCGACCCTGCACTAGGTGGGAGGCCGCCCGCTCGTGGCGCTTAGGACGCCAAGTCAGCTATGTGATTGTCTCGGCCCAGTTAAGACTGAGGCCCGCGCGACAACTAAAGTATTGGGCTGCTGATCGGGGGAAAACAAAATCATCCCAGGCGCTTATGTTCCTCGCGCCAGCGTCGAATTCTCCAGGATGGAAATCGGCTAGTAACCTATTGGTCTTTGGTGCCGTTACGACACAGCCAGTGGAGAACCGGCTAGCACGACCGATCAGAAACCCGCCCTCGAGTCGGCGGGCCTGTGTGGCCAGGTGGAGTCAGGTCATCCATCGCTACCCTCCTCTCTTGGAAAGTTGGCGGGGGAACCCGTTAACAGTCGTACGCCCTGTCCAGTCCCCCTGATCGAGTGAATGAATGGGCCGTGGATTCCTCTTACGCCCATTAGAAAAATGTGTCAATGGGGAAATTTATTTTCTCCGCATTTACTCATTGAGCATAAAACATACCCACTGGGAACGCTGAGTACCAGCGAAACGATTGCAGAAGTAATAAGCTGTAATGGACGGAGCAGGAGAGTTCGATGCACTTGAAGTAAGGTCGTCTCCGCATCACGGCTTCTCCCCTTCGTGATGTCCACCCAAGCCGTCCCCTCTGTTCACTCTTCGAGATGGGCAGGAAGAATCCACCGGCCAGCCTGGTCTTAGCCCGCATGATTCATGAAGCTTGTGCTGCAAGCGAGGATACGCGGCTGTGACGGGCAGTCTCGCCGTTCACCCCTTCAACATACTGCACGAGTATGCCTCAGGGCTTTACGCCTCCGAGTGCCTGTCTCGCGTCCCCTCCCTCACCCTCCCCATAGTCTGGGGAGGGATGGGGTGGGAGCGACGAACCTTCATGGAATAATGCGGGCTGGGCGGCTTGCACTTTCGCGCGGTCCCCGCCATAGTGCGGGGCGGGCGCACACTTTTGGGGGAGGGCATGATGGGGCCACGACTCGCTGCCGAAGCGCTCGGCACATTCTGGTTGGTGTTCGCCGGTTGCGGGAGCGCGCTTCTGAGCGCCGGCCTTCCGCAGCTCGGCATCGGGGTCATCGGGATCGCCTTGGCCTTCGGGCTCACCGTGGTCACGATGGTCTACGCCTTCGGCCATATCTCGGGCTGCCATATCAACCCCGCGGTCACCATCGGGCTCCTGCTCAGCAAGCGGTTCCCCGCCCACGAGGTTCCGGGCTACATTGCCGCCCAAGTGCTCGGCGGGATCCTGGGGGCCGGGGTGCTCTATCTCATCGCCACCGGGCGGGCGGGCTTCGTCCCCGGCGGCTTCGCCTCCAACGGCTACGGCGAGCATTCCCCCGGGGGCTATTCCATGCTGGCTGGCTTCTGCGCCGAAACGGTGTTCGCCTTTTTTTTCCTTCTGATCATTCTGGGCACCACGGACAGCCGGGCGCCGCAGGGCTTCGCGCCGCTGGCGATCGGGCTAGCCGTGGCCCTGATCAATTGGGCCGGGATCCCGGTGACCAATCTCTCCCTCAACCCGGCGCGCAGCACCGCCACGGCCGTCTTTGCCGACGGCTGGGCCCTGCAACAGCTCTGGCTCTTCTGGGTGGCGCCGATCCTGGGCGGCGCCCTCGCCGGGGTGGTCTACCCCTTGCTCGCCGGCCCTCCACCCAGCCAGACAAAGCACTAGGGGGCCGGCGCGATCGCGACGAGCGACCTGGTGTCACGCTTAGGGCAGGACTGGCGCGTCGTGGGCGCAGCGGAAGCCGACGTGAGGATCATGTTCGGTGGGATCGCCCTTGGTGCGAAACGACGAGCGAAGCCGATAGGGGTTGTTGATATAGGACCCGCCGCGCTGCACCTTGGTGGTGCCCGCCGCTGGCCCACGGGGATTGAGGGTGGGGGTCGGCGTGTAGAACGCATCGTCGTACCAGTCGGCCACCCATTCATAGAGATTGCCGGCCAGATCATGCACGCCATAGGGACTGGTACCCTTGTCGCGATTGCCGATGGGCGCCACCGTCTCCGTGCCTTCTTTCAACCCAAAGACTGCGTGGGCCGGCGTGGGGGGCTCGTGGCCCCAGGGATAGAGGCGGCCTTCCGGTCCCCGCGCCGCCTTCTCCCACTCCGCTTCCGTCGGTAAGCGTTTCCCCGCCCACGGACAATAGCCCGTCGCCTCCAGACAGGTCACCCAGCGCACCGGCTGCTCGGCGTGGAGCACGGGGGTCTCCTGATCGGCAAACCCCCATGGTGGTTCGCTCTGAATCGCGGCGACAAACTTCGCAAACTGCCCGTTCGTCACTTCAAACGTATCCAGATAAAAACTGTCGAGGAAGACGCGATGGACCGGCTGCTCGTCGTCATCGCCCTGCTCGCTCCCCATCGGAAACTCCCCGGCCGGCACCAGCACCATCGGCGCCCCATCTTTGCCCGTAATCGTGGCCGGGATAATGGTTGCTTTGGAAGTCGGACTCCCGTTTGCAGAATGTCGCGTCTTCTCCGTCGGCTTCGGATCGTTCCCTGCTGATCGCGGTTTCATCGGAGAAGCCTCCGGCTTTGCGGGAGCCGATTCAGGCTTGACTGGAGTTGATTCAGGTTTGGCAGGAACCGGCTCGTTGGCTACCGCTAGACTGTGGCCAAGGAACCAGCCAGCCAACCACAGACTGACCACCACTACAGGAATCATCCGTTCAGCCCACATGCTCGTGTCACTCCAGATTCAACAGGTAACGGAAGACCATCGCCCGACCACGCAGGGCAGGCCCATCAGGGTACCGAAAAAGTGGAGGACAAATCTAGGGTGAATGTGGAAACACTCGAGCACAAACAGGGGGAGACGGGATTCTTCGATGCGAGTCCCTTGGTGAGGCTTGAAGCCCTCTTCAACTCGCCAATGTACCACTCGCGATTGTATGTGACATGTACTGAGCGAGCGGGGAACGGGACCCATCTCCCATTCCCCGCGAGTTGTTTGGTGGAGGCGCCGGGAGTTGAACCCGGGTCCGAAGACCTTCCGCACAACGGATCTACATGTGTAGCCGATCGTTTTAGTTTCGCAGCCACCCACGCCCACCGGCTAGCTTAGACTGGCCACTAGCCCAGTATTGTCTCGTCCTCAGCCGCTGAGCACCAGCCTTGGACCAGCCCGCTGTATCGCGCTCCGACCACCCCCGCGGGCCTCAGGTGGAGGAACGTCGCAGTTAATTAAGCTGCGAGTGCCAGTTCTTGATTGGCAGTTACATTTTCCCGGAGGATTTACGAGACCCCGAGAGCTCGACATGCACCGTTGACGTTAGTATCCCCGTCGATTCCGGTCGCCCCCTTTCTTGTCAGGTTGTTGAAAACGACCACCAGCTGCGTTCTCCCATCGCTCAACGCCTCAACGTACTGGAAAGTACGCCTCGGCATTTCGCTCGCTGCGGCCTTGCTGGACGGCCATTTTGAACAACCTGCCGGGATGAAGCAGGCTCTTCCGTTCCAATCCAGCTTCTTTCAGATGCTCATGATACCGCACAGGTCAAGGAGATGCTAGGGAGGGGTTAGAATTGACAGGTCATAGCAAAGCTACATGAACTTGCGGCGTTTGAAGGCTTTGATATCTTCTGCCGTCAGTTCAAACCATTCACCATTACCTCGCTTAGCCTCGAACCGTCTATGCCAGTATGCCTCGATGCCTGTTGGATCATCGGTCTTGATAACGTGGACCGTATTGGCTTTCTCAGGAAGTTGGATCGCCAATTCTCGTTCTCGTCGCCCGACCGCATTTGTCTTTCCAATCTTGTGGTGACGTCCAAACTTCATGAGGTACACAAAGCCGACGACCTCTTGGTTGGCTGACCCTCTGTCGGTCTTCGCTGATCGCGTTTTGGTAGGAATAACTCCCGTGCAAATATCAAGGACATCGTTGAACCCGCTACGGCCTTTGCAGTACTCAACAGTTAACCCAGCAAGTTTATGTTTACCACCCAGGCGATCGAATACAGTATGACTCGGGAACGTCGGGTCCTGTTTAGACTTGCGGCGAACTTCTCCGTGTATGGGAAAGTGTCCCAACTCGCGGATGAGGCCAACAAATTTTCCCAACAGCGTATCTTGGTCATAGGCGGTTTGAAATTTGTTGGGAGAGAATCCCGCTTCCTGCAACGCATCACCCCACCTGAGCCAGCAATGGGGATACCAGTCTGATTTCTTGACACCAGTTTCGTTCTCAAACCTCTCCGAACCGGGAACCTTGCCGCCATTCGCTTTGGCAACTCGCTTAATCTCATCCAGGATGTGCTGTTTGTCGATCGCCATTGCTACTACCCCTGAGTCCTGAAGCACGGCACGAAATCAGCTGGGTTCTTACTCCAATGATGCTGGACCCTAGCGAGAAGCCCGCGGCATGTCAACGGCTCCATCGTCTCACGACACCAGCCTTTTTCCCCAGGTGGCGAAATCGCAAAGCCGCGTCGCGAGACCGACGCGCGGAGGCGCGCAGGACCGAGGCGTACGGGAGAAGTACGTTGAAGAACTAAGTGACGAGCCCGTCGGCCTGGCCAGGCTCGGCAGTGGACAGGCTTGTCGCAGCAGCGGATCTGCGATTGCAGCAGAACCGTCATGCGCTTTTGAAGCGGGTGACCTTCGCAAACACAATCGCCGCGAAAGGGAGGGCGAGGCCTAGGAGGAGCTGCACGATGAGGAGCGAGCCGAGCTGGCTATAGTCGGCAGGCGTTTGGATAACGCCCGCGGCCTGGTCACGGACTTCCCGACTGACCACATAGATTTCATTCATGTATTTGGTGCCGAGCTGACTCAACGACAAGGCCAGATTTGTAAATGACGCCATCACGGCAAAGAAGGTGGCTTTCAAGTTCGCAGGGGCGCTGTTCGCAATCCAGGCCAGCATCGGAATCATCGAGATCTGCCCGAGCGGCGATTCTAGCGCCGTATCGATCAGCGCAATGAACCGTGCATCGATAACCCCTCCTGTGATTCTGGCCGTCCATTCGTGCAAGCCGTAGAACATGCTCACGATCGGGATGGTCAAAACGGTTCCGATCACCGTGAGAAACCCCACGACATAAGCAATCGACCGCTCGGCCATAAAGCGGCGAAACACGAACATGCCTGCCAAGGTTAACGTGCTGCCTATGAGCGATAGGATCGAGAGAAACTGTTGATCGAACTTCAGTTGGTCGATCATCCACCAGGTCGTCCCTGGCCCGGTTCCCGGTATCGCGCGGAAGATAAAGACCACGACCGCTGTCCCGACTAGGGTGAATCGTTTGTCAGGCTCCAGCTCTCGCACAAGCCGGGCCATCAAGAACAAAACGATGGCCATCGAGCCGACAAAGACAATTTCTTCGCTATACGAGAAGCCACCGAATCCGACCGTGAGTGTGAATAATACAAAGACGAGGCTCCCGCCAAGAATCCACCAATTGGGCTTAGTCGGCTCAGGTGTGTCATCACGCACATTCATTAATTGCGCTGCGTGATCCGTAGAGAAGCCTTGCCGGAGCAGTGTGTTTTTTTGTTGCCGCTTCAAAATCCAAGCCATACCGACGCCGAGCACTGAGACGAAAGGGATGACGAGCGCCATCAGATAAACCTGCTTGTAGAGCCGAACGATCTCTGTCTGCGGAAGCCCTTCGACCCCTGTGAACACGTACACGTTGATCATTGCGACCAGAATCCCGCCACCGACGATAGCCACACGCCCGAGCGTCTGCATGGTGGTATGCATGAGCTTGAGTGTCGGCTGGTCGAACGGCTGCCCCCGCGCATCCACTCGTGGCACGGCATCGACCGTCATCGCATCCGCGACCGCGTCTTGCACCACGTAGCCGATCGGCCCAAGCAATGTGCTGACCACAAACCACGCTTCCGCCGGCAAGATCGCGGTCATCGCTTCCCGGCTCCCAATCAATGCCGCCATGATCCCAAGACTGGCGGCCAGCAAACTGGCTCCGAGTCCCACGAGCCAGCCTTTCCAGCGCCACAAGAGATCGACGAGATGCCCAATCGGCATCTTGAGTGCCCAAGGAATGCCGGCCCAAAATCCCAGCGCCGCGAGGAAAGATGCGGAAAGGCCGAGGTAGTCTTTGACAAAGAAGGTACCAACGATGCCGGTGAGGCCGGAGATGCCGTAGGCCATGTAGACCATGAGCGGCGGCAGATAGGAGAGCCGCATCTCACGGCCGAGGGAAAGAATGTTGCGGTCGATCCACTGGACAAAACGTATGAACATTTCTATGGCACAACCCTGGCAGTCTGGCGGCGCTCGACCAGCGCCTGCAGCTGTGCGCGCATCTCGTCAGCCGACAAGCAAGTCCGATCCCCATGTCCGGCCAGCACCCATTCGAAAGGATGGTCGAGAAGTTTCCGGATGGAGTCCACCAGGACATGCTTCCTCCACACCAGCTGGCTTGGGGCACTAAGTCTCTTCTGTGCGGAGTCCCACCAGAGATGATCCCCCGTGAAGAGGAATCGGTTCTTGTAGAGCAAGGCCATGCTGCCTGCCGTGTGGCCCGGCACAGGAATGATCTGGAACTGCGGCATAGCTTGGATACTGTCAGCCCCTTCGATGATCCATTCCGCACCCGGAACCGCTTCGACGTCCGCCCGATGAATCATCCGTTTCGCGCCAAAGTGTGCGGCATACTTCTCTGCATCGGCCACATCATCTTTGTGCGTGAGGAAGATGTACGCGATGCCGCCCTTGTGTTTGAAGGCCTCGACGAGATGTTTGAGATATCGCGGGGAATCAACGAGCCAGTTGCCGTCCGGATGTTCAATGAAGAAGCTATTCGCACCGAACGACTTCTCCGAATTGAAACCGCAGTACGACACCTCGTCTTCAAGTTGGAGCGGGAAGCTCGCCATGGCTTCTTTCATCCGCAACTGGTCACTGTGCTCGGCGCCGATCGAGCCGACCGGGCAGGCGAGGAGCGCTTGATAGGCCTGATGAGAATGCCCCTCATCGGTCGGCTGTTTGGTGACCGCGGAAAAATTACCGACTTCTTCGAAACTCATCGGCGCCAACTGCCGACAGGTATCGCAGTTGATGCAGGTCGCATCGACATAAAAGTTACCTGCGATATTGGAATCGAGTCGTTTTTTCTCATCGGCCATGGCACAACCCTATGTCGAGCCTACAGGATACGGAAAAACTCAGTCTGGGCTCACAGGATGCTCAAAAAGGCCGTCCAGCAAGGCCGCAGCGAGCGAAGAGGCGAGGCGTACGTTTCGGTACGTTGAGCCTCTGAGCGATGCGAGAACGCCGCTGGCGGACTTTTTCAGCATCCTGATTCCTTCGCACGATCGGCCGCCCGCCAGAGGTACCACGCTGCAGCGGTGCGGTAGGGCTTCCAGCGCTCCCCGTATCGCAGCACATCTCCCGGCTTCGGCATCGAACGCTTGCCATAGGCGATGCGGAATCCGTTGCGCACACCGAAGTCGTCGACCGGGAGAACGTCCGGCCGTCCCAGTTGGAAGATCAGCAACATTTCGACCGTCCAACGGCCAATCCCACGAACAGCAATGAGCCGCTCGATAATCGCCTCGTCGTCGAGCTTACGAACGATGGCGCCGGTCGGCACGGTGCCATCGAGCGTCTTGGCTGCCAGATCACGGAGCGCTGCAACCTTGGCTTGTGAAAAGCCTGCCCCACGAATAGCCTGCTCATCCATTGCGAGGAGATCGTCCGGTTGAGGGAATCGCTTTGTCGGAAACAAGGCCACGAAACGGCGTAAAATACTCTCCGCCGCTTTCTCATGCAGTTGTTGGTAGGCGATCGCTCGTGCCAGCGATTCAAACGGCGACCGCTTCGATCGGGGAGTCAAGGTGAAGGGACCCACCTCACGAATCAACCGGCGCATGACCGGATCTGTCTTGGACAGATGCCTGGTTTCTGGTGCCTGTCTACCCATCTGGGAGCCCTCTCGTCTACTTTTAGCCAGCATTACTCATAACTATTTCTGCTGCAATTGCCAATGTACGGGCGCGAGGCACGGGGCTAGAGGCTAGGGGTAACCAGAAGGAATCTATTCCCTCTCGCCTCGTGCCCCTCGCCCCTCGCCTAGCTGCTACGCGATTTCACCATGAACTGTCATGAATAATGCGGGCTGCTATTTCCCCTGAGTCAGAATGGCATCGGCCTCGATCTCCACCAACATGTCTGGATCGATCAACCGCTTCACCTCCACCATCGTCGTCGCAGGCCTGACAGTCCCGAATACTTCACCATGGGCCCGGCCAACATCCTGCCATTGATCGATGTTCACCAGATACATGCGCGTTCGGACCACATCGGCAAGTGAAGCGCCTGCCTGCTTGAGCGCCGCCTCGATCGTCTTCAACGTCTGAATCGTCTGCGCATAGGGATCTCCCTTGCCGACCAGACCAGATTGGGTCATGGCCGTCGAGCCGGAGACGGATATCGAGACACCGACTCGTACCGCTCGCGAGTACCCAAGCTTGCTCTCCCATGGACCGCCAGTGGAAATATTCTGCCGCCCCATCCGTTCCCTCCTACATGACAATGCCGCCGCCGGCATGGATATTCTGGCCCGTCAACCACCGTGCCTCCTCACTGACCACGAACGCCACCACGTCGGCAATGTCTTTGGGGAGACCAAGCCGCTTCAACGGCGACATCTGTATGCCGATCTGGCGGAACTGGTCGGTCATCATACCCGTCTCGGTAAAACCCGGCGAGACCGTATTGACCGTAATCCCTCGTGGAGCGAGTTCCTGCGCCAGCCCTTTCGTGTACTGTTCCAGTGCGCCCTTGCTGCCAAGATAGGCCGTCGCACCGGGGAAACTCAGATGGGTTCCATCGGTGGAAATGTTCACGATGCGGCCACCCTCTTTGAAGACGTTGGCTGCTTCCTGCATCGCAAAGTAGGGGCCCTTAGCGTTCAAGGCGATGATCTGATCGAAGTCTTCCTCAGTTGTGTCGAGCAGCGCCTTGGGCATAAACCTCCCGGCATTGTTGACGAGGATGTCGAGCCGGCTGAATTGCTTCACCGTTTCCCTCACGAGGCGGCGCGCATCGGCCACCTGGCTCATGTCAGATTGGACGGCAACGGCCTTCCCACCCTTGGCCTGAATGCCTGTAACGACCTGTTGAGCTTTCTCTCCGCTCGTTCCATAATTCACCACCACAATCGCTCCGTCTTCGGCCAGTCGTTCTGCAATCGCCCGTCCAATCCCGCTGGAGGCCCCGGTCACGATCGCGACTTTTCCGCTAAGTGTGGCCATGATGTTTTCTTTGCCTTTCTTCTATCGGAAAAGGGGCAACGGCTGCTCCCAAGTTGCTGAGTACACGAATTCTGTCATTGACTTACGGACTCTCGGTTGAGTTTCCCTGGCACGCAGACGATCCGGCAACAGGGCCAGATCGCCCGGATAACCAACCGCCATCATGGCCACCGGCTCATAGCCCTCCGGGATCTGACAGTCCGCTCGCGCGCGATCGATCAGAAAACCTGCCATCTGATGGGCAACAAGCCCAAATGCTGTGGCCTGCAAAGCGAGGTTTTCTACCGCCATGCCCGTGTCATGGAGCGCGTGGCGATTCGGCGAGCCATCTTCAAACTGTAGTTTCGCCACGGAGAGCAACAGCACCGGCGCACGATGTGCCCATTGCTGATTGCCTTCGACCAGGCAGTTGAACAAGCGGTCATACTCCGTAGTATTCACTTTCGTGGCGACCAGGAATCGCCAGGGCTGTCCGTTATTCGACGAAGGCGCCCATCGTGCCGCTTCGAAGAGGCTCCGCAGCTTCTCCAGCTCGATAGGCCGATCGTCGAACGAGCGTGGGCTCCAACGCTGACGCAACAGGTCATGGATCGGATACTGCGTATCAGCCAGTTTTTCCAAGGCCTCTTCTATCCTTTACCGTCGCCCTTGGGTCGGTCCATCTCGGGAGACCAGCCACCGCCAAGGGCCTTGTAGAGTTGCACCACTGAGATAAGATGCAGGCGGCGTGAACTAGTCATGTCCAATTCGGCTTCGAACAAATTGCGCCGCGACACGAGCACATCGAGATAATTAGCCAGACCACCTTTATAGCGGAGTTCGGCCAGCTTCAGCGCCGACTGCAACGCCGTGACCTGTTGTTGCTGCGCTTCGTTCTGCGTTCGCGCCGTGCGGACGGCAATGAGAGAATCCTCGACTTCGCGGAAAGCAATGAGGATGCTCTGCTCATACTGCGCAAGCGCTTGCTTGGCTTGCGCCTCAGCTGCTTCCTGCTGAAACCCCAGCATCTGACTATTCAGAAGCGGACCGACGAATCCGGCCCCCCCCACGCCGTAGAAAGCGGGATCGGAAAAGAATTTCGCCAATTGCGGGCTGGCCGACCCGAGCAGGCCTGTGAGCGTGATTTTTGGAAAGCGATCGGCCTTTGCCGCGCCGATGCGCGCCGTGGCTGCAGCGAGCTGTTGTTCGGCCACGAGAATGTCGGGCCGTCGCTGCAAGAGTTCCGAGGACAACCCGGCCGGGACATCCGGAGACATGACCTGATCGTACAGGGACCGGCCGCGCGTAATGGCAAAGGGCTTACGGCCAAGCAGGACACTCAATTGGTTCTCTGCTTGAACCATTTGCCGTTCGAGCTCGGCCGTACGAGCCGCGGCATGAGCCCTCTCCGCCTCGAATTGATCCATATCCAGACGCGAACTAAATCCCTGCTTCAGACGAGCTTGCGAAATGCGGACCGATTCCTCCCAGGATTGTACCGTCCGCTTCGCAATATCGAGCTGCGCATCGAATTGGAGAAGATTGAAGTAGGCCTCACCGACCGCGCTTACCAGTTGAATCGTCACCGCACGGCGGTTCTCTTCTTTCGAGAGGAGATCGGCACGAGCCGCTTCGTTCGATCGACGAATGCGCCCCCAAATGTCGAGTTCCCACGACAGATTGCCTTGAAGGTAATAATTGAACGGGTTGGCGAACCCCGGAACAAGGAATACCGTCTTGCGTCCGAACACCGGGGCATTGCCCGAAGCTGTGATGCCTGGCATGAAATCAGACCTTGCAATGAAGGCACGGGCTTGAAACTCCTCGACCGTCGCGACGGCTTGCCGGAGATCCCTGTTCTCCGCCAGTGCGACCTTGATCAAGGACTGCAACTGCTCATCGCGCAACAAATCCCACCAGGGGAGATTGGCCAGGGAAGGGATATCGGGTGATCCTTCCGCCATTCTGAACGCGGTAGTTTCTTCTGTCTTGGGCCGTTGATAGTCAGGCCCCATCGAACAGGACAGAAGGAGACAGGACAATCCGATGGCCAATACCGTACGCACGTTAGGGTTCATCCTCCAGCGACAATCGTGGGGCAGCCGGTGGGCTAGGCGCCGCGACCGGCAGCGGCTTACGCTGGCTCAACTTGCGAATGAGGACATAGAACAGCGGCACGAAGAAAATTGCCAGGAACGTGGCGGCAAGCATCCCACCCATGACACCGGTCCCGATCGACTGACGGCTTGCCGACCCCGCGCCCGTCGCCCAGACCAACGGGACCATGCCGAAGATAAAGGCCATGGAGGTCATGATGATCGGCCGGAACCGCAGCCGGGCCGCTTCCAGCGCTGCCTCGATCAGAGGACGCCCCGCTTCATAGCGCGTGTTGGCAAACTCGACGATGAGAATCGCATTCTTGGCGGACAAGCCGATCAAGGTGACCAGTCCGATCTGGAAATAGATATCGTTTTCAAAGCCGCGCACCCACACGGCAAAGAGCGCACCGAAAATCGCAAAGGGCACGGCCAGGATCACCGCGAAGGGGACGACCCAGCTCTCGAACTGCGCCGCCAGCACGAGAAATACCATCAAGAGGCCGATCCCGAAGACGTAGCCGGATTGGCCCCCGATGCGCCGCTCCTGAAACGAGATGTTGCTGTAGTCGATCGCGTAGCCTTGCGGAACAAGCACTTCTTTGCCCACACGATCGAGCGCTTCGAGCGCCTGACCCGAACTATAGCCTGGTGCAGCACCGCCTAGCACCAGAGCCGTGTTATATCCATTGAAGTGGTTCACAGGATCCGGCCCGCTCTGAAACTCCGCCGTCACAACAGTATCGACGGGAATCATGTTCGTGCCCTGGGCGGTCTGAGCGCGCACATAGATCCTCGAAAGGTCCTGAGGGGTGGCCCGGAACTCCGCGTCGGCCTCCGTCTGCACGTGATAGACGCGGCCAAATTTCACAAAGTCGTTGATATAGAAATTGCCGAAGTAGGCCTGCAACGTATCGAAGATGTCTGAAATCGGTATCCCCAGAGCCTTCGCCCGTTCCCGGTTCACATGGGCAAACAGCCGGGGCGAGGAGACACGGAAATTCGTCCCGACCCGGCCGATCGCCGGTTCCTTCTGCGCCCGTTCGACGAATTGCTGTGCGACCGCCGCGAACTTTTTGAAATCTCCACCGCTGGGATCCTGCAACTGCGCGGAAAATCCTCCGGCCGCGCCCACTCCCTCGATGGCCGGTGCATTGAATGCCAACAGCAACGCTTCCGGAATCTTCGCGAACTCGGCATAGGCTGCGCCGACCATCGCCTGCGCCTGGTTCTGCGGTCCAGGACGCTCGTCCCAGGGAACCAATGGCACGAACATGGTCGCGGAGTTCGGCCCTCTGGTACCAAAAACAAAGTTTTGGCCGGTAAGGGAGTCGGTTGAAAAGACTGCCGGGTTCGCCTGAAAAAACCGTTCAATCCGTTCGAGTACTGCATCGGTTCGCTGCTTCGAAGCCCCGTCAGGCAATTGCGCCACCACAATGAAATAACCTTGATCTTCCTCTGGCAAGAAACTCTTGGGGAGCTTTTCGAAAAGGCCCAGCGACACCACGAGAAGACAGCCGAAGGCCAACATCACCAACACCGGCCTGGTCACAAGCCTGCCGACTGAGCTCGTGTACCCCCGGTGTGTCCAGCCGAACGTCCGGTCAAAGATGGCCCAGAATCCGCCCCTCACTGCGTGCTGCGGCATGAGCACCAACGCACAGAGCGCCGGACTCAGCGTCAACGCGACAAACCCCGACACGATCACCGAGATGGCAATCGTCGCGGCAAACTGTTTATAGAGTGCTCCGGTGATCCCGCCGATAAAGCCGACGGGAACGAAGACGGACACCAGCACCAACACGATCGCGATGATCGGAGCCGTGACTTCGCTCATAGCCCGTTTGGCCGCATCTCTGGCCGACAGGCGATCTTCGCGCATGTGGCGCTCGACGTTTTCCACGACCACGATGGCGTCGTCCACGACGATCCCAATGGCGAGGACCATTCCGAACAAGGTAATGGTATTGATCGAAAATCCCAATGCATACAACCCTGTGAAGGTGCCGATCAGTGAGACCGGCACGGCGACCAAGGGAATGATGGTGGCGCGCCAGCTTTGGAGAAACAGATATACCACAAGGACGACCAGGACCATGGCCTGCGCTAAGGTCTTCACCACTTCGTGGATCGAGACTTCGATGAAACGCGTGGTGTCGTAGGACAATTCGTAGGACACGCCGGGCGGAAAGTCCTTCGCGAGTTCGTCCATCTGCATACGTGTGCGGCGAGCCATATCGAGCGCATTGGCCCCCGGGGAGAGGAAGGTCAAGATGAAGGTGGTGGGCTTGCTGTTCCAGCGCCCCTCAAGGGCATAGGACTGGGCGCCCAGCTCGATGCGCGCGACGTCCTTCAGCCGAACCGTAGAACCGTCCGGCAAGGCACGAACGATCAGCTCCTCGAAGTCCTTCACCTCGGTCAGCCGGCCCCTCGTAATGATTGGGATGGTCAGCTCCGTGCCCTTCGGCGCCGGCTCCCGCCCGATGGTCCCGGCCGGATAATCCCGGTTCTGCTCTCGGATGATGGCTGTGATGTCGCTTGGGATCAGGCCCAGTTTCGCCATGTGCAAGGGATTCAGAATGATCCGCATGCTGTAGTTCTGTTGGCCGAACACCAACGCATCTCCGACGCCTTTGACCCGTTTTAGGTCATCGACCAGCCGGAGCGTCGCGTAGTTCGAGAGATAGATGGCGTCGTGACGGGGATCGGTCGACTTCAAGACGATGACCTGGACCAGACTCGGGGATACTTTCTTCACGGATATACCCAGCCGTATCACTTCCGTTGGCAGCAATGGTTCCGCAAGCTTTTCACGATTCTGGGTTTGGACTTGGGCGATGTCGGGGTTGGTACCGACTTCAAACGTCAGCTTGATGGTCACGTGCCCATCGTTACTGCTGGTCGATTCGAAATAGAGTAAATTGTCGATGCCGGGGAGGGTCACTTCAATCGGTCGGGCCACAGCCTCAGCCGCCACCTCGGCGCTGGCGCCGGGATAATCTGCATCGATCTGCACGACCGGTGGGGTGATTTCCGGAAACTGCGCGATAGGCAGGAACTGCATGGCCAGCAGCCCCATCACGACGATTATGATGGACACGACCGAGGCCAGGATTGGCCGTTCGATGAAGACGTGCAATGTCACAAATGATCCTTATTTGCCCGCATTATTCATGACGGTTCGTCGTCCCCCACCCCTCCCTCCCCCATAATATGGGGGAGGGCAAGGGAGGGGGGCCGAGACCGGCGCGCGGAGCCGTGAGGATCCGATGCGTACTCGTGCAGTACGGTGAGGAGTCGAGGGGCGAGCCCGCTGGCCGAAGGCTCGTCCTAGCAGCGGATCGGCGATTGTAGCAGAAGCGCTCATGAATAATGCGGGCTAGGGCGCGGGGAGGGCTGAATTTGCAGCCGTCGGACCGGTTGGACTCCATGGAATAGCCTTCACCAGTGCACCGGGACCGATCTTCATGAGGCCATTGACGACAACACGATCTCCCGTTTTCAATCCTCCGTCGATCAGCCATTGGTCGCCCTTCCAGTCGGATGCAGCCACGTCTCGAATGTTGATCTTCTCATCCTGGCCGACCACATAGACGAAGGGGCCCTGGGGACCTTGCAGCACGGCGCGTTGAGGAATGAGGATCGCGTCCGTATTCGTATCGCCGGTGAATCGCACCTTCACAAATTGCCCGGGCAGGAGGGTACGCTTGGGATTGGGGAACGTGATTCTGGTTTGTCGTGAACCGGTCTCCGTTCGCAGTCCAGGCTCCAGGAGATCGAGAACACCCTCATCGGGATAGACTGAGTCATCCATGAGCGTGAGCCGGCCTCGCAACTGGTAGACCCCTGGGTGCGTAATTTTCTTCGACTCGATATCGCGACGTCGTTTCAGAATGAAGGTCTCCGGCACACTCACCACCACATACATGGGGTCGACGCGATGGACGACCGTCAACAAATCCGTTTGCGCTGAAACCAGGCGCCCTTCGTAATAACGGCTCCGTTCGCTCAGGCCATCGATGGGAGCGGTAATGAGGGTGTTGTCGAGATCGAACTGGGCCTTCGTGAGTTCTGCTTTGGCGCCCTGCAGCAGCGCTTTGGCTGTCAGATCGCCGGCCACGGCATCGTCCACGTCCTTCTGGCTGACGGCTTGTTCAGCCAACAGCGGTTTCACGCGGGCGAGGTCTTGCTTCGCCTGCACAACACGCGCTTCAGCTTCCGCGATCTTAGCCTTCGCTCTCGCCGCAGCCGCTTGGAAAGGAACGGGGTCAATCTGATAAAGGGGGTCGCCCCTTTTGACGTCACGTCCTTCGAAGTACAGCACCGCCTTCAGCAAGCCGGTCACTTGCGAGCGAATCTCCACTGGGCGCGAGGCCTCAGCCCGCCCGATGAATTCCGGTTCGTCCGGGATTGTCTGGCGAGTCACCGTGACCACTTCGACTTGCGACACTTCCCGAGCCGGCGCCGACCCGGCTTCCTGTTTACAGCCAGGCAACAAGGCTATCGTGGCCAGTACGAACAGCGCAGCGGGATATCCGAACGGCTGAGGCTTAAAAAACACCATGGCAATCTACTCCGTAGTCCCTTGTCCTCGTCGAACCTTCATGTCGCACGTTGAACTGAGCATTCTACCGGTGGGGACGAGACGGCGGCAAGCCCACAACCGGAAAGGTCGAAAACAGCATCGGATCTTGCGCGTGAAGCGACAGTAACTGTAATACCCAATATTTAATGTTGACTGTACAATTGAACGTCCCTTGAAGCACGAGGAACGCGCTTTCTAGCAACTTCGCGACGAACCGTCATGAATAATTCGGGCCGGCAGGATGCTGAAAAAGCCCGCCAGCAGGGAGAAGGGATGGCCTGGTTGGTCCCCCGTGCTCACGGAACCCCCACGATGAGGGGGATGGAGCCCGATGATCTTCTGTGCTCGCGCAACGCGCGGCCTCAGAAGGAATGGGAAGGGGGCGGCCAGGTGCCCTTCTTGCTCGCAGAACGCGCAGGGTGAAACTGTGCTCGTTCGATGCGCGCAAGGAAGGACAGTCTGGCTGTTCCCCTGAGGGCGAAGTGGGGAAAATCGGAAGCCATGCCGCAGGTCTTATACTGGGGAACCTCATTGACACGTGTTCGAAAGTTCATGACAATGCTCAAAATTCGGCATGAAGGAATAAGAAGCCTGTTGGAATAGGCCGCCACTGATCGGCATGGCCCTCGCAGCTCACTTAAGAGTCAGCCCGCTTGGTCCACTTGCTATGACGGAAGAGCTAGCGCGAAAGATCAAAATGGCGCTCGAGCGCAGCTGGTTGGCGAAGACGAGTGTCTGTTACTCCCCGGACGCAGCAGCGTCTTATGGGCAATGCGCTCCGACAGCAATCGTCGTGCGGGAAGCCTTCGGTGGGGAGATACTCAAGACTGACGGATGGCCTCCCAATGGGCGCCACTTCTACAACCACATCGATGGAATTCGATACGACTTCACGGCGGATCAATTCGAAATGTCTGGAGCACGCATAGGTGTCTGACCCTCGTCCGTTGAGACTCGCCGCAGCCGATCGCAAGACGCCCCGTGTGCCCCTTGACAGCGTTTTTCATAGGTGTCCTCATCTCTGTTCCTATATTCACGTCCTCAGCCGCGGCCCAGCAGGCGTTCGTTGTCCGGTAGACGGGCTTGACCCTATTCACAGAGGTGGTGTTATGCTGATCCGCATAAGATGCCGCAATAAACTGCCGGACGGGCAGTAACCAAGTAATCAATTGAAGCAAAGAGATGAACAGGCCTTCAGCAAGACATCCCAGGGTGTGTTATTCGGACAGACCACCAGAACTCCGCATCTTATGCGGATCAGCCTAAATATAGTTAGACAGGACAGATCAACCCAACTATGGATTCAGTAATGGCAGTTCGCTCTGTGCTGATTGTTGCCGCCTTGCTGGCGACGCAGAACCTCTCCGCCCAGGCAGTACTCCCGGTCAACGACTCGGCCGCTGCGAAATCGACCGTCCGTGCTTTCCACGAAGCTCTCGTGCGGGGGGACTCAACTGCAGCTTTGCGCCTCTTGGCCTCTGATGCTGTGATTCTGGAGAACGGCGATCAAGAAACCCGAGAGGAGTACAGTTCGCATCACCTTACCGCGGACATCGAGTTTGCCCAAGCTGTGCCTCCGCGTCTACGTGCGATGCAGGTCACGGTAAACGGGGACGTTGCGTGGGCAAGTTCCACAACGGTGACGCAAGGCACATATCGCGGGCAGGCTATCAACTCGACTGGCGCTGAGCTGATGGTGCTATCGAGGACTGCGACTGGTTGGGAAATCCGATCGATTCACTGGTCCTCGCGCACGCTGCGCTCAGGACGTTGATCTAGAGCTTGCCACTGTTTCATCCTTCTTCGACCTCACCAAAGCAATAATATACCACTGCCGCGAGGGCCGGTTTACGCTGGAAGCAGTAGACATCGGTTTGGCATTTTCAGTAAAGTTGGCGCCGACGGGCTGAGTTGGACGGGCTGGCGGCCGGCGTGCCTGGCCAGTTCAGATTATTCCCCATTTTTTAACAGGAGGGAGAGCTAGCGATGGGCACGAAAACACTCTATGAACGACTCGGGGGCTATGACGCGATCGTTGCGGTCTCGGGGAACCTGTTGCCACGCCTCATGTCGGATTCGCGGCTGAAACGCTTTTGGGAGCATCGAGGACAGGACGGCATCGACCGCGAAAAGCAACTCCTGATCGATTTTCTCTGTGCGAATTCTGGCGGTCCCATGTACTACACCGGACGGGACATGAAAGTATCTCATAAAGGGATGAAGATCAGCGAAGCCGATTGGACGGCGTTTATGGGACACGTGAATGCGACCCTGGATGTCTTTAAACTTCCCCCGACTGAGCGGGGCGAGGTAGTCGGATTTGTGCAATCTTTGAAAAAAGATATCGTCGAAGCATAGGAGGGGCGGGGTGGCCTGGTTGGTCCCCCGTGCTCACGGAACCCCCACGATGAAGCGGTGGTCGTTCGACGTGCGCAGTTGGGGACCAAGCCAGGCCACCCCTTGAAAGAGGGTAACGAGCGAGCTTGAAGGGATCATTTAGCATAAAAGGTGCTCGCAGAACGCGCACAATCAGAATGTGCTCGTTCGATGCGCGCAGTTGAGGGCAACCTTGGCCACTCCTTAACGAGATGGGAATAGGAGAGCCGAGCGATCATAGTTGAGTAAGTCCCCGATTCGGGCGATGGTCACGTCCGCCGGTGGGAAGCGAGCCAGTACCTGCTTGTCCACGGCATAGTGGCCTTGGCGAGGAAACACGGTCGTGACGCGTGAGGCCCAGATGGTCTTCACGGCCGAGAGAATACGCAGCTTGTCGTCGATCAACACATAATGCTCAGCGGGATAGCGCTGCTCCACGTCGTCCAGCTCTTGTTCTTTGTGAATATAGATCAAGACATTCCCGCCAACGGTTTCAAATAATCCGGATCGTTCGACTTTTCTCGGCTGGAAGACCACATCCCCATCGGACAGGATGACGACAGGCCCCCACTGCTTGACGTGATTAATCACCTGAAGCGCGTTCTGGTACAGCCGGTCGGCGAATGGATAGTTGATGAGAAAATGAGAGACCGTTAACAGGTGCGAATCCCGGGGGTACTCAATGCGATACCGCTGAAGAGCCCCTAAATAATCTGCATACCCCAGCTCGACTCGCAACTGTTCGAAGATCGCCCAGTATCGTCCCTGACGCTCGTGGCCAACTTCGCGTTCAAGATAATGCCGCAAGTCTTCAGTGACTCGATCGTTGTCCAGCAGCGTGTTATCCACGTCAAAGAGAAAGACAATGCCAGAAGACGACATAGGGTACAGCTCCACTTTGGCTACGAAGGCCGGAGGCATACGGGGTATGCGGCGAAGAAGAATCAGAGCGTCTGGTGCGTGCCGTCGCAGAACGGCGGGGTCTTAGTCTGCTTGCACATGCACAAGGCAACTTCTTTCGTTTCATCTAGTATAAATTCAACCGGCTCAATCCCGGTTCCCTGGTGAGCTCCGTCACAGAACGGTTGGTCCCTCGAGCGTCCACATTGACACCAATAGTACGTTCCCGCTTCCAACGTCAGCACTTCGGGCTGCTTGGCTGCAATGCGTGGCTTCTCCATGAACAGGCCTCCTTGTTAGATTACAACTGTAACGGCTTGATCGGCGCGAGGACGGCAGCGGGGTTATTTTTCCACACTGACTCATCCGCATCAACATAGATTTCGACTTCGTTGCCATCCGGATCGCGCAGATAGAGGCTCTGGCTCACCGTGTGGTCGCTCATGCCGTCGATCTGTACCCCAGCCTGTTCCAACTCTTTCTTGGCCGAACGGAGTTCGTCGAGGCTGTTTCCCACCTTAATCCCGATATGATAGAGCCCTCGACGCCTTCCCTCAAGCGGCCCAGGAGCCTCGCCGACCTGGATCAGCAAGAGTTCATGGTGGGTCCGTCCGGATGTCAGAGCCGCCGCCGCGCCGTTGAAGATCCGGCCCACTTCCTGAAATCCCAGCAAGTCGCGATAGAATTGGAGCGACCGCTCCAGATCTTTCACGTAGAAAACAACGTGGCCGAGGTAATGGGCTTTCATCTAGACACCCTCGTGAAACGTAAAACGTGAGACGTGAAAGGTTTCCGAGAATAGGCCCGTTTCACTTTTTACGTCTCACGTTTCACGCCTTATTTCTTGCTGGTGAATGTAATTCCGGCTTTCTGTACCTCCTGATAGGGGAGGAGCCAAACAAGCGATTCGTCACTGAGGTCGCCGACCTGAATGCGATTTCCCCAAGGATCGTGAAAGTCGCAACGGAAGTTCGGCTGCATCTTCAACTTATATTTGCTGACCAGCTTGCGCCGGACCTCTTTGATCTGCTTGGCATCTCGAACCATCAAGCCGAAATGTTTCACGCGATCCGGTTGCAGCTTGTCCACTTCAAAAATCGCCATGAATTGATGTTCACCTAACTTGCACCAGGCAGCGCCTTCTCCGCCGCGGAGCATCTGCAAGCCGAAGACGTCGGAATAAAATTTCACCGCTTTCTTGGCGTCGGTCACCTCAATGACGATGTGGTTACAGCCGTAGACTTTAACTGCCATGATTTCCGATCCTTTCCCTACAAAGTCTGGTCCCCTCTCAACCTTAGCCTCGACCTCAGCCTGTTAATGCCTTTTTCATTGCGGAGACAAAGATATCTGAAGTCTGGGCCCCGGAGATTGCAATACTGCCGTTGAGAACGAAATAGGGGACCCCGCGAATACCGAGTCGCCGACCGACCGCTTCTTCAGCCTTGACCTCCGCGGTCCCATCCTCACTGTGGAGAAATGATTCGACAGCCGCAACATCGAGGCCGGCGCGACCCGCTAGTTGACCGAGGACCGACATTGAACCGATATCTACCCCTTCCGTGAAGTATCCCTGGAACAGTGATTCTACGGCGGAGTCTTGGCGACCCAGTTGCTCGGCATACCAGACCAGCCGATGGGCCGCAAAGGTATTTGGCGTCCGCTGAATCTTTTCGAAGGCAAAGGGAATTCGTTCTTCTGTGCCGGCAGTGAGGAGCTGTTCTTCCATATGGCCAAAAGCCTCCAAGCTCCCAAACTTGGCTTTTAGATAGGTGCTCCGATCCATTCCACCGAGTGGCATGGTTGGATTCAATTGGAATGGTCGCCACGTCACATGTATGTCGCCACCAACCGAGGTCAATGCCCGTTCGAGCCGTCGCTTCCCGACGTAACACCACGGGCAGACAATGTCAGAATAAATGTCGATCTGCATCATCGATTCCGTTGTTACTCTGTCCCGCAGGATGCTCAAAAAGCCCGTCCAGCAAGGCCGCAGCCGACGGAAGCACCGGAGGCGTAGCCCCTGGCTACGTTGAGGATGCTTTCGAGGCGAGAACGATGCTGGCGGACTTTTTCAGCGTCCTGCTAAATGCCCCATCTTGCCGGCGTTATAATCGTTCACAGCCTGAACCAGCTCCGCTTTGGTATTCATGACGAAGGGGCCATAACGCGCGATCGGTTCTTCGATCGGTTTCCCAGCCATGACCAAGAGTCGGCTGTTCTCCTGAGCCTCCACCGTAACTTGCGATCCCTCGCGCTTGCAGACGATCAGTTCCGCTTCGCCTGCCTCCTCCGACCCATTCACAGAGGCGCGGCCTTGCAAGACAAAGATGGACGTATTGTGTCCTTCGGGCAAGGCCAGAGCGATACGCTTTCCAGCCTTCAACTGCAGGTCATATAGCTCAACCGGAGTAAAGGTATGGGCTGGTCCCTTGTGTCCGAGAAACGATCCGGCGATCACACGTAATCGCCCAGCTCCACCTTCAAGATCAATGGCGGGAATGTCCGCATCGAGAATCGTCTGATAGCCAGGCGCCGACATTTTCGAGGCGCGCGGAAGATTCACCCACAATTGGATGGCGTGAAGCGTGCCGCCTGCCTTGGCAAATTCTTTCTCGTGAAACTCTTCGTGAACGATGCCGGAGGCTGCGGTCATCCATTGGACATCGCCCGGACCGATCACTCCAGCATTTCCGGCAGAGTCGCGATGCGCAACCATTCCTTCATACACGATTGTCACCGTTTCAAACCCGCGATGCGGATGCTCTCCCACTCCGCGAGGATGGTCGGTCGGCGTGAAGTACTGCGGCCCGGCATAGTCCAGCATGAGAAAGGGGCTGACTTCGCGATCAAGGTCGTTGCTCGGAAAGAGATTCCGCACGGGAAACCCGTCGCCGACCATGTGAGTGGAGCCTGGCTGATAGATTCCCACGATGTCTTTTGTTGCTGCGGTCTCGATTGTCTCATGACGGTTCATTGGCATCCTCCTTCCATTCGTCTCAAACCCCGCGATGCGAACGTTGAGCTTACAGTCGTTTCTCCTCCAGATCGTACACATCAAACCACACATATACCGGGCGATGCTTCGGCACGACCTTGGGAATATATTCTTCGAGGTATTGCTGGGCATCAAGACTCATCTCGCTGAGCCGCATATCGCGCAACGTGTTGAAATGGAACAACACGTCATCCATATTCTTTACTTGCGAATGGCTGACGATCCACTCCGCGATCTCCTCGTCCGAGGCTCCGGTCGCCACGACCTCCTTGAACTGATCGGGCGTGATGCCGGTGAATGAAAACCATTGGCTCGCTAACGAACAGGGCCAGTAATTGTATTCACCATTGATCCCGAGCAAGAACGCCCGGCACTTGTCCACGCAGCGAGCCGCGATCACATAGCCGCCCAGCTTCTCCCGTGGACTGCGCGGGTAGCCCTTCCGTAGATCCTTGGCCAACGTTTTCACCTTGTCGAGATTCGCCTTCATGATTGTCTCCTTTGTCTCACTCATGATCGCGCACCGTTTTAGGCCTTCACGAACCCCTTCAAGGCCTCGGACAGCGTCACCAGACCCCGAATCACCGATGCGGGATGCTCATACCCGATCGCCCCTGTGGAAAATGATGTGTACATTTCTTCAAACAGTTTCGCCGCTTCATCGGAGAAGCCGAACGACTTGAATGTCGGCACCACGGCGTTCAAAGGCGCATGTTGAGCCGTCACGGGCTTTCCTAGAATCTGACCGAGGGTGGCCGCAACCTGATCCGGACTGTATTCTTCCGGTCCGGCGAGTTCCACTATCTGCTTACTCTTTCCACCGGCTATCAATTGCTCCGCTCCCACGCGGCCTATGTCTCTGGTCGAGATCATAGGAACCATGGCCTGAGGTGCAATGAACGTCGGCAAGACACCTTGTCCTTTGGCTGCGCCGAGAACCGGAGCCCAGTTGTCCATGAAGTAGCAGGGGCGGAGAATCGTCAGATTCTTCACCGCTCCTCCGAGTACTTGTTCTCCGTAACGGGCGGCTCGGATCGGACCGGTTCCTTCAGCGATGTGGCCACCGATTGAAGAAAGAAATACGACATGTGAGATGCCGCTTTTCTTCACGGCTTCTGCCGCACGATCCATCCGTGCGCGCTGGTCGGCCAGCCAGGCCGCAGCTCCATAGTTCGGAGGGACCAGGAGATACACGCCTTTCACCCCCTCGAAGGCTTTTACCAGTGCAGGTACATCGTCCAGCGAAGCAACGACGATCTCCGCACCCTTCGCCTTCCATGCCGCACCTTTATCGCTTGTGCGAACGACGATACGCACCGGCTGTTTCCGATTCAGCAATGTCTCGACGACCGCTGATCCCGTATTCCCTGTGGCGCCCACAACAACAAACATGATGAAGCCTCCTTCTATACGCTGGCCGTTAGATCTCCTCGGCAATCATTCGATCAGCCGGCCTCTTTATCACAACGCGAGTACGTCACCATACAACCCGTACAGAGCATTATAGTTCTAGTTAGTACTAAGTCAAGTGTGAAATTCGCTCCTGGGATAAGCGCCTAGAGGCTCGTCGACGCATCAGCTAGTTTTGGCTGACCAGGAAACAGGCTTGGCTCGATACAGCTTATGGTCCAGTAGACTTTACGGGTGGAGACAATGGCAGACTTCCGGGCCGTCCTGCATGGCTATGGTACGGTAGGATCACGGGGTTTTGCTGCGAGGCAAATAGACCAGTGGATGGGAATCATTAAATGATGCCTGTTCTCGTTGCACGATTATGTTTCTTCGCGCTCTCCTTTTTTGCCATCATCGACACTCTGACGATCGGAGGCCCACAATCGAGTTTCGCGCTCGATCCCCTTCCTCGCTCTCCCCGAGTAGGATCGCTGCGAATTCCTCTTCTCTCGTATAACCGCGTTCCCATCTCGAAACTTCTCTCCGCCCCCACCAGCTTCCACCTGCGAGAAGTCAGGATAGCCGGCACCATCCGCACTATTCAGACCCAGGTTATGATACGGGGTTGTGGAGTGCCCTACGAGTTGACGATCATCTCGCTGGAGGACGAAAGCGGGCTGGCGGATATCTTTGATAGGGGTGCCTGTGGCAGGAATAGGAGTGTGGTGCGAGCGCCGACGCTCGCCCCCGGCGACCGCGTCGATCTGTTAGTCCATGTTGTTGGGGGAACGAGAACGGAAGAACCCGGATCTTCACCTGAAATGAACGTGCTCTGAATCGACCGAGCCCAAGAGTAACCAGCCCATCGCCCTTCTTCCCGGCATGCGACCATACTGTCCTTTACCGCGCGCAAGACGGTCAAGCAGGGGGGGTTGTCGATTCTACTTTTATTTCATCCTCGCTTCACGAAGCCGGCGGGTGGCACCGATCTCAGACCCAGCCGCCCGCAGCGGGGTCCCTACACCGGGCGGGGTGCGAGGACGGCTGGGTTTGGATCGGTGACAGGACCCACAGGCTTCACTTTCTTTCTTTCATCGCCCGTTCCACTTCTCGGCTAGCTTCGCGCGTCTTGATGGTCTCCCGGCGGTCATGCTGCTTCTTGCCTTTGGCCAACCCGAGTTCGACCTTGGCAAGACCCCGCTTGGAAAAATAGATGCGGAGCGGGATGAGTGTTAGCCCTTGCTGCTGCGTCTTGCCGAGGAGTTTATTGATCTCCTTGCGGTGGAGGAGCAGTTTCCTGGTGCGGAGAGGTTCGTGATTCATGATGTTGCCGTGGCTGTAGGGACTGATGTGGCAGTGGTGGAGAAAGATCTCGCCGTCCCTCACACTGGCGTAACTATCTTGCAGATTCACGCGCCCATCTCGCAGGGACTTGACCTCCGTACCCTGGAGCATGATCCCCGCCTCGAACTTCTCTTCTATGAAATAGTCATGGTAGGCCTTGCGATTTGTGACCACCGCTTTTTCGAAACTGTCTTTCTCTTTTCCCATCAGGCGTCAGACTTTCATGTCAAAATGTCGATCGCTGTCAGCCTTCCGCTCGCAATGCCCAGCAGTCCTGCGTTTCACCTTTCATGCTTGCTAGTTGCTGACTGCCACGTCCGTTTTTGCTATGATGCCGCTATGCGTGGAATCGGTTCCATCGACTCTCTCTCCAGCATCCTCGAGGGGTTGGCTCGTCGCCTGGGGATCGAGTCCAAGTTGCTCGAAAGCCGCCTGCAGAGGGACTGGATATCTATCGTCGGAAACCCTATCGCGTCGAATACTTGGCCCGACCAGATTCGCTACAAGAAACTCTATCTCCTGGTCCATAACAGTGTCTGGCTACACCAACTCACGTTCCTCAAGCCGGCACTTACTCAAAAAATCAACGGTGTCGCCGGCGGGGAACTCGTTACCGAGATCGTGTTGCGCGTAGGCGAGATCCCCTCACGCGTAGTCGTTTCTGCCACGACACCCGCCATCGTTGGCGACACTACGGTCTCCGAGGAGTTACTGGCTGAGGTATCAGTCCGTGTCTCAGCGATACAAGACCCTGATCTCCGCCAGCAGTTTACATCGGTGATATCGAGAAATCTTCGGGCTCCAACTCCGCCGGGACAGGGTCCGTCACGCGTCCCTTAAAGAGAATGTTCGTGGCATCGGAGGCCACATTGCCCTTTGGCATGGGACCGAGGCCTCCTTCTTCTTCCTGGTCCTGCAGCCGATAGTACCCTCGCATCGCCTTCTCATATTTCCTAACCACCTCGGCGTCCCCAGCCAGATACTTATTGAGCATCTCTGGCTCAGCCCATCCGTAATCATCGAACACATACACCACGACCTTTCTGTACCAACCGGCCGGATCGCCCGGCGTCGTCGGTTGAACCTTCATCTTGGCAAAATGGTGCGTCAGACGACCGACCTTGCGAAAACGCTTCACCAAGGTTTCAATCCCTTGGTCGGTCGTGTCATGAGGCACATGCGCCGCGACGATGTGGCCGACCTGAGAACCGACACTATAAGGAGGGATGGTTCGGTCTGGACGGCTCAGGTACATCCCGCCCCAAATCATGGTAAAGGACATGACGAGCACACCGAGAGCCAGTTTGACGACCATATCCAGGCGCTTCTTCGGCTTGGATACGGGAAGGGGAGTTGGAGAAAAATCCTGCTGTTGCATGGAAGGCGCCCGGTCTCGCGCGTATTCGTTACCCGCCGCCTTCCTCGGGGAGCACTTCGGCGCTTTCCGCTAAACGCGCGACGGCCACGACCCGATCGTCCGCTCCGTCGAGATCGAGGATCCGAACTCCCTGGGTATTCCGGCCGATCTCACGGAACTCATCCACCTTGCATCGAAGCACCTTGCCTTGAGCGGCCATCAGCATGATCTCATCGCCGTCTCGGACCTGAAGAAATCCGACGGCGAGTCCGTTGCGTTCATTGGTTTTGACACTGATGATGCCCTTCCCCCCGCGTCCCTGAACGCGATACTCGCTCACCGGCGTGCGCTTTCCGTAGCCGCCCTCCGTGACCGTGAGGATTTGAGTGGTGGAGTCGGGGGTAATGGTTTCCATGCCGATGACTTCGTTGCCTTCCTCCAGCGTAATGCCGCGCACCCCGTGCGCCGTGCGGCCCATCGGACGGACGCCGTCTTCCTTGAAGAGAATCGTGATCCCCTTCTTCGTGCCCAACAGAATTTCCCGCTGGCCATCGGTGAGTTGCACACCGATGAGACGATCCCCTTTATCCAACGACAACGCAATGATGCCGCCCTGGCGTGGATTGCCATAGGCGGAGAGTTCGGTCTTCTTGATGATGCCCTGCGCGGTCGCCATCACGATGAACCGGTCTTCGCGAAACTCTTTGACCGGCACAGTCGCGGTGACTTTCTCATCGCCGGACAGCGCCAGCAGATTCACGAGCGCTTTGCCCTTGGCAGCCCGCCCTGCGTCAGGAATCTCATGAACTTTCAGCCAATAGACTTTCCCGGCGTCCGTAAAGAACAGGAGCGACTCGTGTGTGGATGCAGTGAACAGGGTCACGACGAAATCTTCTTCTTTAACCCCCATCCCGATCTTGCCCTTGCCGCCTCGCCGCTGTGCCCGATACAGGGTAACCGGGTTGCGCTTGATGTAGCCGGCGTGCGAGATCGTGACGACCACTTCTTCGTTCGCGATCATGTCTTCCAGGGTGATCTCCGCCTCTTCTTTCACGATCTGCGTGCGACGGTCGTCCTTGTAGGCCTCGCGCCCCTCGATCAACTCGTCCTTGACGATCGCACGAACCAGCGGCTCGCTGCCCAGGATCGACTTAAGACGCTCGATCTGCTTCAAGACTTCCGTATATTCCTCGATGAGTTTGTTGCGCTCCAGTTGCGTAAGCCGCTGGAGCCGCATCTCCAAAATCGCATTCGACTGAATGTCGCTCAGCGTAAATTCCCGCATCAGGCCGACTCGGGCTACATCGGGCGATTGTGCCCGTCGGATCAAGGTAATCACCGCATCAAGATTATCGAGTGCGATCTTGAGGCCTTCGAGGATATGGGCGCGCTCTTCCGCCTTGCGAAGCTCGAAGGCGGTCCGACGGACGACGACCTCGCGCCGATGCTCGATGAAGTGGTGCAGGATCTGTTTGAGGCTCAACACTTCCGGCCGGTTGTTCACCAGCGCGAGCATGATGACCCCGAAGGTCGTTTGGAGTTGCGTAAGCTTATACAGATTGTTCAGCGTGATGAGCGGGATTTCCCCGCGCTTGAGTTCAATGACGACGCGGATGCCTTCCCGATCGGACTCGTCGCGCAGATCGGAAATCCCTTTGATCCGTTCGTCCCGGATCAACTCGGCGATCTTTTCGATCAGCTTGGACTTATTGACCTGATAGGGCAGCTCCGTGACGATCAACCGTTCACGATCCGTGCGTTCATCCGACTCGACCCTCACTTTCGCGCGCAAGGTGAGAAGACCCCGTCCGCTCTCGTAGGCGTCCTTAATCCCGGCCGTTCCATAGATGAATCCGGCCGTCGGGAAGTCGGGGCCTGGGATCTTTTTCATCAGCTGGGCAATCGTGACGTCCGGATTCTCCAAGAATAGGAGAAGCGCCTCGATCACTTCGCCGAGATTGTGGGTCGGAATGTTGGTGGCATAACCCACTGCGATGCCACCGGCGCCGTTGACGAGGAGATTCGGGATTTTTGAGGGGAGCACCAGCGGTTCGACCAGCGACTCATCGTAGTTTGGCCCGAAATCGACCGTATCCTTGTCGATGTCGGCGAGCATGTCCTCGGCGACCTTGGTCAGGCGGGCTTCGGTATAGCGCATGGCCGCAGGAGGATCGCCGTCGACCGATCCATAGTTACCCTGCCCGTCCACGAGCATATACCGCATGTTGAAGGGTTGCGCCATCCGAACGAGCGTGTCGTAAATCGCGCTGTCCCCGTGGGGATGGTAGTTCCCCATGATCTCGCCGACAATCTTGGCGGACTTGCGGTAGGCCCGATTCGACGCCAAGCCCATTTCGTTCATGCCGTGGAGAATGCGGCGATGGACCGGCTTGAGGCCGTCACGCACGTCGGGGAGCGCTCGACCCACGATGACGCTCATCGCATAGCTCAGGTACGACGAGCGCATCTCGTCTTCGATGGCGATTTGTCCTAATCTTTCATCAGGTGGCATCTAGTTCTCCACGGATGCTCAAAATGATCCCCAGCTTCGTTCTCGGCTCGTGAAAACCTTCAACGTACCCCAGAAGGTACGCCTCAGATTTTCGCTCGCCTGCAGCCTTGCTGGATGCCCATTTTGAGCATCCTACAAGCCAATTTCCGTTCCATCTTTCTAGCTGACAGCTTCTCTGCTACACATCTAGATTTCTGACCTCGAGTGCGTGGGCTTGAATGAAGTTTCGTCGGGGTTCGACCTCATCACCCATCAGAATCGTGAAGATCTCGTCGACGCCTGGCACGTCTTCCAATTTGACTTTCAACAGCGTCCGGACTTCCGGATTCATCGTCGTCTCCCAGAGCTGATTCGGATTCATCTCGCCCAGACCTTTGTAGCGCTGGATGCTGAGCCCGTGTTTGCCCTTGTCGAGAATCGCCTTGACCAATTCTGCCGTCGCGGGCTGAAACTGCTCCTGACCATCGGTTTTGATCTTGTACGGCGCACGGCCCAAGCCGATCGCCGACGGTGAGAGCTTCTGCAGCTCGCGGAACTCGGCGGAGCCGACCAACTCATGCGTCACGTCAACGCTATGGGTGACTCCGTTGGCATGCAAGCGACATGTAATTTTGTTCGATCGATGTTCTTCGTCCTCGATGATGTCCAGCGTCGGTGTGAGCTTCGGATAGATCACCGCGAGAGTTTTCTTCACGTTGACTACGACCTTCTTGAGAGCCGTCGGATCCTTGAGAAGCTCGCGATCGAGCCCCGGCTCATTCACAAACGCCCGCACCATGCTGGCCTCGTGCGGTTTCTTGTTGAGCCGCCCGAGCAGCGTTTCGAAGGCGATCAGCTTCTTGAGAATGGGCAGGAGCCGCCGCCCCGTGACATACCCCTGGACCCCTTCCACATACACCTCTACATCCTCGACGGCGATATCGGCCAGGTGCTCGTTCAATGCCATTTCATCTTTGAGATACCGTTCCGTTTTTCCCTTCTTCACTTTGAAGAGTGGCGGCTGCGCAATATAGATGTACCCTCGCTCGAGCAGCTCCGGCATCTGCCGGAAAAAGAAGGTGAGGAGTAGGGTTCGGATATGGCTGCCGTCCACATCGGCGTCCGTCATGAGGATAATCTTGTGGTACCGGGCCTTGCTGATGTCGAACGAGTCTTTGTCGGCCTTTTCGCTCTCTTCGCGTTTGCGGCCGATGCCGGTGCCGAGCGCCATGATCAACGTTCGGATCTCGTCGCTCGAAAGCATTTTGTCGAAACGTGCCTTCTCGACGTTGAGAATCTTGCCCTTGAGCGGCAGGATCGCCTGAAACTTGCGGTCGCGTCCCTGCTTGGCGGAGCCGCCGGCCGAATCGCCCTCGACAATGTACAACTCGCTCAAGGCCGGATCTTTCTCCGCGCAATCGGCGAGCTTGCCGGGCAGCGAGCCCCCATCGAGCGCGCTCTTGCGCCGGATGAGCTCTTTCGCTTTTCGCGCCGCTTCACGGGCACGGGCCGCATCGATCGCTTTCCCGATGACCTTTCGAGCCACCGGCGGGTTCTCTTCAAAATAGGTCCCGAGCGCCTCGTTGACCGCGGACTCGACGATGCCCTTCACCTCGCTATTGCCCAGCTTGGCTTTCGTCTGTCCTTCGAACTGAGGGTTCCGGACCTTGACGCTGACGACGGCGGTGAGCCCTTCACGGACGTCGTCGCCAGTGAGCGATTCGGTGTCTTTCTTAAGCAGGTCGTTGGCATTCGCGTAGCTGTTAATCGTGCGGGTCAGCGCGGCCTTGAACCCCACCAAGTGCGTGCCGCCTTCCTTGGTATTGATGTTGTTCGCAAAGGAAAACAGGTTCTCGGCGTAGCTGTCGTTGTATTGAAGCGCGACCTCCAGCACCATGTCCGATTTCTCAACCTGCACGTAAATAGGCTTGTGCAGGGGCGTCTTGGCTTCGTTCAGATGCTCGACGAACGACACGATTCCGCCCTTGTACTTGAACACCTGCTCCTTGACCGGTTCTTTCCGCTCATCCTTGAGTGTGATCTCGAGCCCCTTGTTCAAAAAGGCGAGCTCGCGCAGCCGCTGCGCCAATACGTCGAAGCTGAAGTCGAGTGTTTCGAAGATCTGCCCGTCGGACTTGAACGTGACCATGGTGCCACGGCGCTTGGTTTTCCCCGTCACTTTGAGCGGGGCGGTCGCCTTGCCTCGTTCGTAGCGTTGCTCGAATACCTGGCCGTCCTGCCAAATCTCCAGCTCGAGCCATTCGGATAGGGCGTTGACCACCGAGATCCCGACGCCGTGGAGCCCGCCTGACACCGTATAGGCGCCCTGTTCGAACTTGCCTCCCGCATGCAAGACCGTCAGCGCCACTTCGGCAGCAGACTTCTTTTGCGTGGAATGCATCCCGGTAGGAATGCCGCGGCCGTTATCCACGACCGTGACACTGTCGTCGATGTGGATCGTCACCTCGATGGTCTCACCGAATCCCGCCATATGTTCATCGACGCTGTTGTCGACGACTTCATAGACGAGGTGATGGAGGCCGTCCACACCCGTGCTGCCGATGTACATCGCCGGCCGCTTCCGCACGGCGTCCAGGCCTTCCAATACTTTGATTTGATCCGCGCCGTAGCTGTCGGACTTCGGTGTGGTTTCGGTGTCGTTACTGGCCATCGGTCTCCTATTTCACGGGCGCGAGGCTAGGGGCGAGAGGCAAGGGGTTGGGAGACATGTTCTCCTCTAGCCTCGTGCCCCTAGCCTTATGCCTCAAATCTTAATTGGCATGACCACGCACTTGAACCCGGGACTGTCTGACTCCTGGATCAGACAGGGGCTCAGCGGATTATCCATTTGCAGAGAGATCGTTTCTCCGTCCATCACCCCGAGGACATCCAACAAGTAGCGGGCGTTGAACCCAGTGCTCAAGGCTTCCCCCTCGTACCGTGCCGCAAGCTCTTCGGTCGCCTCTCCAAAATCAGGATTGCTGGAGAACAGCGTCATCTGTCCGGGGACAAACGACACCTTTACCGCACTTGCCTTATCACGGGACAGCACGGAGACGCGCCGAAGCGCACTTTCTAGTTCGCTCCGATTGACCCCGATTTTCCCGCCACTCTCTTTCGGAATCACTTGCTGATAATTCGGGTAGTTCCCTTCCATGAGCCGCGAGGTCAGCAGCAGACCGCTCTTCCGGAAAATCATGAGATTTTTGGTAAACCCGATCAAGGGTTCGCCCTCGCCACCTTCTTCCAGAAGACGCTGCATCTCATGCGCCGCCTTTTTCGGAATGATGGCCTTGATCTCTTGCGGAGCGCCTTTGGCACCGGCTTTCCCGACCTCCTGCTCGGCAACCGCCAACCGATGTCCATCGGTACCGACCAGCCGCAAAATCGTTTTCTTCTCCGATGTGATGAGGGTCACCAGCAGACCGTTGAGGATATAGCGCGCGTCATTGTCTCCGGCGGCAAAGAGGGTCTTCCGAATCAGCTCTAAGAAGCCGGCCCCCGCAAGAGGAATGAGCCCTTCCCGTTCGATCGTGGGCAACGCGGGATAGTCGGTGCTAGGAAGGCCGACGATCTTAAACTGGCTCTTGCCGGCATGAATCGTCGTCCAATTATTGTCACCCGAGATGATTTCGATTTCACCAACCGCCAGTTCCTTGATGATCTCGTACAGCTTCCGAGCCGAGACCGTAACACCTCCCGGTTTCTCCACGGTCGCCTTGTAGTGCCCCCGCATGCCGATTTCGAGGTCGGTGGCGACGATTTCCACTCCCTCCTGCTTCGCCTCGATCAAGATGTTCGAGAGGATCGGCATTGTGTTGCGCTTCTCGACGACACCTTGGACCCGCTGAAGGCCCGTCAAGAGTTCAACTCGTCCCATACGCAGTTTCATGATCTTTTCCCCTTGGCGTAGCCCCTCACGCTCGTAGGATCTGCTCCTTCAAACTGTCCAATGTGGCACTCAACGCACTGTCGTTATCTTTCGCTTTGATGACCTGCTTACAGGCATGGATAATCGTCGTGTGGTCTTTGCCTCCGAACTGCCGCCCGATCTCGGGATACGAGGAATCCGTGAGTTCCCGACAGAGATACATGGCGATCTGTCGCGGGTGCACCAGCGTTTTACTCCGGCGACGGGATTTCAGGTCGGAGATCTTTACGTGGAAGCGCGCGCCCACCGTTTCTTGAATATCGTCCATCGACACGATCTTTTTCTTGGTGCCGATCAGATCCCGGAGCACGCTCTTCGCCATCTCCAGTGTGATCGTTTGGCCCGTGAGCGAAGCATAGGCGCCGAGGCGCACCAACGAGCCCTCAAGCTCGCGGATATTGCTCTTCATCGTTGTGGCAAGAAATTGGATGACATCTTCCGGCAACGTGACACCCTCGTCCTCGGACTTTTTCCGCAAGATGGCAATCCGCGTTTCAACGTCCGGCGGCTGGAGATCCGCGATCAGTCCCCATTCAAACCGCGACCGCAACCGTTCCTCGATATCGGGCATGTCTTTCGGAAAGCGATCGCTCGAGAGAACAAGCTGCTTATGCGCTTCGTAGAGGGCGTTGAACGTATGGAAGAATTCTTCCTGTGTGCGTTCCTTGCCCGCCAAAAACTGAATGTCGTCGATCATCAGCATGTCGATATGACGATACCGCTTCCGCAGATCCATCATCTTGTCATATCGAATGGAGTTGATGACCTCGTTCGTAAATTGCTCGGTCGTCAGATAGGCAATCCGGAGATCGGTCCTCTCCGCCACATAATTTCCAATGGCATTCAGGAGATGTGTCTTCCCCAGCCCTGTATCTCCATAAATAAAGAGTGGGTTATAGGCTTTCGCCGGTTGTTCCGCAACTGCCATACAGGCGGCATGGGCAAATTGGTTTCCTGCGCCTACTACGAAGTTTTTGAATGTGTACTTTAGGTTGAGCTGTATGACTCGTTTTGACCGCAGCCCGGTGTTTTGGCGACCGGTTGCAATGACACCTCCACTTACAATGGCACTTCCACTGGTCTCGGGCTGCTTAGCCGGCTGTTTATGAAAGATGATAAATGTGATCGCCGTTTCGATCCCTCCCCTGGCGGTAGAGATGGCTTCAACTAGGAGGGGTCCATAATGTTGGCTTAACCAGTCACCAAAGAACTTATTCGGAACGCCTAATTGAGCCGTGGAGTCTTCAGTCCGCTCAAAGTGAATCGGTGTAAACCATGTGTCATAAACTTGTTTTGGCACTTTTCCTTGGATATAAACCAAGGCCTCCTGCCATTCGTTTGCGATAGTCATAATTCCTGTATTATTCTGCATTCACAGACTTATTCACACCTGTTGATAACCTGATTTTTCATGGGGTTCTCCACAGGTAACTTCTATTATTATCAGACGTTAAATTATATGTTATTACTAGCTGCTACCTGACTCGCCACAGATTATGAACTTTGCACTCAGGGATTACCCAGAGTCAATCCCCAACTCACTCCACAAAGACAGCGCTCTATATACACTCTAAATTCATTGACTTACTCTCATTCAACAATATTCACAACACCTACTCTTATTCCTTCTCCTACGACTCTTTCTCCCTTATACATAATAACTTCGGAGAAGAACTATCAATATATCTAGATAACGATAACGTGTTTTGATGAAAAAATTTTCTCTATAACGCCATCATACGTCAAACTTTGACGGGAACCACTGGCTGCTATTCCCTCACCGGAAACCACAGCGCCTTTTATTAACATAGGAGCTATCGATGCTGACTGCTCAATAAAGACGATATCAATATCTGCATCATTCACTTGAAAGAGCGATGGAGATATACGATCCGGCTGTTGTCGAAGAAGATAGAGTGTTGTACTCATACGACTATTGAATAGATCTCTCAAAAAATCAGACTTCTATCGACTGATCGAATGAACTGTCTAATTTCATCCACTGTCCGCGGAGTCACGGAATAATCACCAGAGCAAACGCCTATAGACGTCCCTACCTCAATAACAAACGGGACGCCTAAATGTTGAAAGGAGGGAAGATATTTTTCAAGAACGTCGACATCGATAATCTCTTCCGTGTCTTCCGTCAGCATAATGGAGGATTGTCCTAAGAGTATGACGGTCGTCTCATGGTCCCCAGCACAAAGCCCCAGTGCAATACGAAGCGCCTCAACAGGGCGAGCTGTCACATGAGGGTCTTCTGAAATCACCACCGCGATGCGTTTCGACATAGAAAGCCAAGAGCAAGGAGAATAACTTCTTATGTAAACGCGAGAAAGCGATCACAACCATCAATAATTCCTGACAACACAACCAACCCGGACAACGAAACCCTTGAATCAACATTGGTTGTGAGAACACCATACCGTTGACAGCCATAGGCACAGACAGACATCTTTACCCCAGCATCGATCAAACCAAGATAGCGTTGATCCACAACGGCCCTTACCCCCTCATCGATGAGATAGAGATAGACATCGATTCCTTTACGCAAAGCAGCCTGAGACAACTGGACTACCGTCTCAACGCTAGGATGAGAAGGGGGTGTGGATAACAGAAGACCTAGTCTGCGAGACGCCATGGTTTTAAAACAAAAGAAGTCAACATAATCAACATCTTACAGAATTAATTCTCCGCGAGACTACGAGCTTTTCAACGCAAAGTCAATATCAAAAATTTGAACTTTTTATAAGGAGGATGTACGGGATTTCAGAATAGCGGATAGACCAGTTAGAGGAAGTTCCTCTTGAACCTTCGACTCGAGGTTACGAAGAACAACAGAGCCACGAGCTGCCTCATCGTCGCCTAGGAGAATGGCATAATGGCACTTCGATCGATCAGCTTGGCGAAGGTGGGCTTTGAGTGTGGTGGAGCGATAGTCACATTGGGCGGAGAGTCCCATTTTTCGGAGTTCGTCAAGTAGCATAAACCCGAGCCTAGTCCCATTCCCTCCAAAAGCCGCGACATAGTAGAGACATTCGTGGAACGAGGACGCCGATGTCTCCGGGAGCATCAATGCCACTCGCTCAAGCCCGATGGCAAATCCTATAGCCGGAACAGAGAGGCCGCCGAGCGTTTCCACTAAACCGTCATAGCGCCCACCGGCGCCCACCGCATTTTGAGCCCCCAAATGAGTCGAGGTAATTTCAAAACTCGTCAAACAATAGTAGTCGAGCCCCCGCACTAAACGAGGATTGAGCCGATAAGGTACTCTGATAGCCACAAGACCTTTGAGAACCTGATCGAAATGGGTACGGGCTTCGGGAGAGAGATGGTCGGTCAGCCGGGGCGCAGATTCAGTCACCAGGCGGCAGTCCGGCACCTTGCAATCCAGCGCCCGCAATGGATTCGTCTCCATGCGGCGCCGGCAGTTTGCACAGAGGCGCGATTCCTGCTGTCTGAGGAATGCCAGTAGAATAGGCTTATAGGCAGCGCGGTCGCCAGAGCTTCCCAGGCTATTGATCTCCAGTGTCAGGTCTGGCAGGGCCAGATCTGATAGCAGACGCCACAGCAGTGCAATAACCTCGACATCTGCACGGGGGTCCGATGTGCCGAACGATTCAGCCCCGAATTGATGGAACTGCCGGAGGCGCCCCGCTTGCGGCCGCTCATGGCGGAACATCGGCCCGATGTAAAAATACTTCTGCGGAAGCGGATCAGCCGCCCGATTGTGCTCGATGAAGGCGCGGACTGTGCCGGCTGTGCCCTCTGGGCGCAAGGTCAGCGAGGTTCCATCTCGGTCGGGAAAGGTGTACATCTCCTTCTCGACGATATCTGTCGCCGCACCGATGCTCCGGGCGAAAAGCGCGGTGAGTTCGAAGATAGGGATCCGGATCTCCTGATACCCATAACAGAGCGCCCAACGTCTCGCCGCATCCTCAATGAAACGCCACCGAGGGGTCTCCTCAGGAAGGATATCTTTAACGCCCTTGATTCCCTTGATTGTGTCCATACTCAGCGACCGATGCGGAAAGATTCGGGACTATAGCGACGGGTTGCAGGCAAGTCAACGCGCTCAGAAGCGTCAATCGTCAATGGTCAAAGGTATTATAATGAGCGGTGCTTGTATATTCCCGTCCGTTCACGATTGACGAATGACCATTGACCGATTAAGGTTCTTGCGCAGGCATTCCCACAGCGGTATAGTGCGCGACCTGTCAGGAACCACCTGGAAGCCGCATGAGTACAGATCAACCGACTCGCCGCGTTATCGCGCTGGCGCCGATGCCGCCCGAGAAATCCGCCTACGCCTTAGCCCGCTACAGCCGGTCGCCCGACTCGATTGAGGACAGCCTACGCTGGGTGCACGGACATTCTTCTGAAAAGTTCTGGGATCAGTTCTACTTCGACTACGGCCATGCGTCCATCGCCGATTTAGGCCATGTCATCATCTGTTTTGAGGACATCTCCGAACTCGCCGCGATTCGACTTGAAGACGAGCCCTTGTGGGATGGCCAGGCGAAATCGAGTCGGTATCAGAACTTTGCCTCCGGCGGATGGTTCGTGCCTGATTCCATTCGAGGGTCGGAGACGGAAGGCACCTACCACGGCATTCTCCGCAGCCTCGCCGAGATCTACCGGATCTTGCATCAACCCCTGGCCCAATATATTTCGGAGCGTGAGCCGTGCCCCGAGTCGATGAAACCGGCCGATTACCAACGAACGATTGCCGCGCGCGCATTCGACGTGACGCGGTATCTCCTGCCCCTCGCGGCCAGGACGAACGTCGGGCAAGTCGTCAGCATCAGGACGTTGGAGAAGCAAATCACCAGACTACTGTCGTCACAACTACCGGAATTGCGTTCGATCGGAGACGAACTCAAGGATGCCTGCCAACGGTCACCCGTGAATCTCTGGGGTGAACTGTGCGGTCAGCCGGTCGGAGCCCACGAGCCCCTCGCACCGACGCTCGCGCGCCATGCCAAGTCGAATGACTATCAAACCTCGGTCTACCAAGACCTCGCCAAGTACGCGAAGGACGCACTCCGAGGAATCGGTCTGGACCAACCGGCGTCCTGGGGCGAGCCGGAGCCGGTGGACCTCATCGAACCTCACGATCCATTGGACGAAATCGTGACCACGTTGCTGTACCGAGTCTCGCACGCGCCCTATCGGAACCTCCTCGCGGTCGTCCGCACCTGGACGGAAAAGCAAAAGCAGGAGGCCATCGACGTGGCGATGAGCGCACGAGGGCCGTACGACGAACTCATCAAAGAGTTCCGGAGCGGCTACGCCTTCACCTTCGACGTGCTGATGGACATCGGAGGCTGGCGCGATATGCACCGGCACCGGCGCTGCCAGCAAATTCAACAAAACTTTACGACGGTGCATGGGTACGAGGTCCCGCCGCCGCTCGTGCAGGCGGGATTGGATCAGGAATATCGACAGGCGATGGACGCGGTCCGTTCGGACATCGAGCTGCTCAAAAAAACGAGCGCGGAGGGATCGCTCTACGCTACGCCGTTCGGATTCAAGGTGCGGTGCCTCTTTAAGATGGACTATGCCGAAGCCGAGTACATTGCTAGGCTCCGCTCCGGCGTGAAAGGCCATTGGTCGTACAGGACCATCGCCTGGTTGATGAAGCAGAAACTTGCGGCGCGCTATCCTTCACTCGGGGATCGCATTCAGGCTACTTCCCCGGACATCGAAGACACCCTCACCAGATAATCGAACCGACCCCGATGACCGATTACCAAGCCCAATGTGAAACGAGGCTGTTGAAAGGCCAATGGGATCAGGCCCAGCAAGCCGCACTGGCCTGGGTCCGCCATCCTTCTACCGGCACAGACCGTGACCCGCGGCCTCATTTTGCTCTGAACGTGATCCATCTGCTCCGAGGGGAATTTGCCGAAGCCTGGAATTGTCACCCGAAGTGCCTGGAAGAATCAGAAGACATTGCCCATGTCAAAGAGTGGATCGAAGGATTCGTCGCGCGACAGTCGGAGCAGGCCAACGCCCATCTCGTGATGGGACTGTTCCTGGCCCAATCAGGCCAATCCGAACAGTCAATCGCGTCCTATAAGGAGTCGATCAAACTCACGCCACAATCCGCCCACCCCCATTATTTTCTCGCACAGATTCATGAGCGGGCCAACCATCTCGAAATGGCCATCAAGGAATATCGCGAAGCCGTGCGACTGGACCCCTCCTATACGCCGGCGCGGACCAACCTGGGTGTCGCCTATCAAGAGCAGGGACGGCTGGAAATGGCGATCCCCCAATATCGCGAAGTGATCAAGCTGCACCCCAACGACTCGGTGGCTCATGCCAACCTCGCCTGCGCGCTCGCCGAGCAGGGCAAGTTCGAGCCGGCCTTGCAGTCCTACAAGGAGGCGCTACGCCTGAACCCCAAGGACGCAGCCGTGCATTTCGCTCTGGGAGATTTCTATGAAACCAGGGGCCGTCTGGACCTGGCGCAGAAGGAGTATGACGCGGCCCTCATCGCCGATCCGAACTTCGGTCCGGCTCATTCCGCGATCGGCTGGTTGGCGCTGGGAAGACAGCACATGCAGGCAGCCTACGAAGCCTTCAATCGCGCCCTCAAGTCCAACGATCAAGACCCTCGGGCCTATCACGGCATCGGCGAATACTATTCGCAAAAGGGGAAACGAGAGAGCGCACTGGACAATTTCACCAAGGCGCTCAAGTACTACAAAGATCCGGAAAAGAAAAATGCGCTGTTGAATCAGCTGTTTCAGGAAGGCCAAATGGCAGACTAGCAGGATGCTGAAAAAGTCCGCCAGCAAGGGATGGGTAAGCTGGTTGGTCCCCCGTGCTTACAGAACCCCCACGATGAAGCAATGGTCGTTGGACGCGCGCAGTGGAGGACTCTCCGGGCCATCCTAAAACAACGTAAACGAGCAAGCTCGGAAGAACCATATACTCAGTAGCTAGAGGACATTGTGGAGACGCCACGGATCGTCGCAGCAGTGGGAACATCACAGGGCCAGTCGGCCATGTTAGGTGTGGGCGACACGAGAGTTAATCTCTCAGTTCCTCATCTGCTATCAGCGGCTTTCTTTTCGCGAAGGCTCGGGGAGCTCGAGAGCGAGAATGCGGGAAAGGAATTGGGAGCTTTCTGGGACGAAATATTCGCCCAAGGTTCGGCGGTGGTATTTGCTGCCGTAGCAGCGCTTGAGGCCTATGCCAATGAGATATTTATTCACCATAGCCAGATTTTTCCAGAGCTGCGCGATGAAGTCATGGCCAAGCTCTGGGAGCTTTACGAGCAGAAACCACCACTTGAAAAATATGAATTCGCGCTGCTTCTCAAGCAATCCACACAACTCGATAAGGGCTCCAGCCCTTACCAGGATGTCGCGGCTCTTATAAGGCTGCGCAACGCGCTTACTCACTTCAAGCCCGAGTGGTTTAGTGAGCAAGTTGAGCATGCCAGACTGTCAGCGACACTTGTTCATCGGGCTAAGCTCAGCCCGTTCTTCCCAGCGACGGAGCCGTTGTTTCCGAGGGGATGGGCAAGCCATGACACGGCAGTATGGGCCATTAAGTCCGTGGTCTCATTCATTCTTAAGTTCGAAGAGAACATCCGGATCCGGCCACGAATGGAACAGTTCAAGGATCGATTCAATGAGCTCTAACTCCTCGTTCGTTCGTGCGGACGTATTGCCGGCACCGCTTCCTCTACCGCTCGCTGCTCAACTCAGTCGTTAAGCAGCATGCCACGGGGCATCAATTGCACGGTGCGGTTGCTCAAACAGGTGGTCAACGAGGCCGCAGGCGAGAAAACACCGGAGGCGTACCCTCTGGGGTACGGTGAGGATTTTTCGAGACGAGAACGAAGTTGGGCGCCTGTTTCAGCAACCGACTAAAGGTCGCGGATGGCGCCTTGAAGGACCGTAATCTGCGTCACCGGATCGCCGGAGGATTTCAGTTCTGTGCGGATTTGATCTTTGAGGTAGGAGGAGTACCCCACGCGGTCGATCAAGAGGTCGAGAAACCGTTCAACGGGGAGTAGACTCTGGGCTTTGAGTTCTTCCACGATTTCATCGGTGACGGGTATATAGCTGCTTCCCATGTGGAACACCACATTGTAGTGCCGGTTTTTTCCGATGCGCTCGAACCGTAGACCCTTCACTGGCTCCTCCCCGGCAGAATATTGAGTAAACCCGCCAGCTTCGTTCTCGCTTCGCTTGACGGCCTCTTTGAACATTCTGCCTGCTATGCACGAGCGCCCATTCTAGACAAACAAACCGTGGAAGACAAGGATGGCTATCTAGGTCCATTGGGTCATTGCGATTCGCGTATTCGCTCACATACCATACAATGGCTCGGAAGAATTGGAGTCAGGATGAGCTTTGAGGATACCCTGGCAACGCATTTTCCAACGGCGTAGAGGGAAAGCAGCATCACTTTCTCTGGAGGAGCTTGGCGATGGTGAGAAGAAATAACCCTCCGACACACGCGTAAGCCAGTGTGATGGTAGAGGGTGACGGAATGGCCGGACGACGACAACTCGAAGAGATCAAATTCGACAACTCTTATGCCCGGCTGCCCGAATCGTTCCATGCAAAACTGAACCCGACTCCGTTTTCCGAGCCCCCCCATCTCATCAGTTTCAATCTCGCGGCAGCAGAACTGATCGACCTTGATCCGGAGCAAGCGAAGCGACCGGAATTTTCCGCGGTGTTTGGCGGGAGCATGCTCGTCCCAGGGATGGAACCGCTGGCGATGCTCTACTCGGGCCATCAATTTGGGGTCTATGTGCCGCAGCTGGGAGACGGGCGCGCGATTCTCCTTGGCGAAGTGCGGAACGGGCGGGGCGAGAAATGGGATCTGCAATTAAAAGGAGCAGGCCTCACACCCTTTTCACGCGATGGTGATGGCCGTGCCGTGTTGCGGTCTACGATCCGCGAATACCTCTGCAGCGAAGCCATGCATGGGCTGGGCATTCCGACGACAAGGGCGCTCTGCATCGTCGGCAGCGACCACCAGGTCTATCGCGAGCAAGCCGAAACCGGCGCGATGCTCGTGCGGATGGCACCGTCCCATGTCCGGTTCGGCTCGTTCGAGATCCTCTATTACCGTAAGCAGCACGAGCAGCTCAAAATCCTTGCCGACTATGTCATCGCGAACCACTTTTCCCATCTGGTGGATGACTCGGATAAGTACGCGCGATTGTTCTCCGAGGTCGCCGAACGCACGGCGAGGTTGATCGCACAATGGCAAGCCGTGGGTTGGGCGCACGGAGTCATGAACACCGACAATATGTCGATCCACGGCATCACCCTCGACTACGGCCCGTTCGGCTTCATCGACGACTACGATCCCGGATTTATCTGCAACCACTCCGACCACAACGGCCGCTATGCCTTTAATCAACAGCCCTATATCGGTCTCTGGAATCTCAGCTGTTTGGCGCAAGCGCTGCTCCCGTTGGCCCAGAAGGAAGATTTGAAGGCCGCCCTCGACCGCTACACCCCACTCTGCGAAGGACAGTACATGGAGTTGATGCGGGCCAAGTTCGGACTCATCGAGACGAAGGAGGAGGATGCGTCGTTGATCCAAGACCTCTTGGCACTCATGCAGCTACACCATGTCGATTACACGAGTTTCTTTCGCGCCTTGGGCCTGTTTCAAACTGGAACTGAATCGCTGAATGAGCCGCTCCGCGACTTCTTCCTGGATCGTGAATCATTCGACCAGTGGGCTCGTCGGTACAAGGGCCGGTTGTGCCAAGAGGGGAGTCGCGACGACGACCGCCTGGTCCGCATGAACCGCGTCAATCCCAAGTACGTGCTCCGCAACTATCTGGCGCAGACCGCCATCGAGAAAGCTCAGAAGAAGGACTACTCCGAAATCGATCGATTGCTCACCCTACTGCAAAATCCCTACAGTGACCAGCCAGGCATGGACGCCTACGCCGCCCCGCCCCCCAACTGGGGCAAACACTTGTCCGTTAGTTGTAGCTCCTAGCACATTCCCGCCTTGCAGTCCCCCTCACTATCTGTTGTACAGTGGCACGACGACCGAGCGAGTGCCCCGCGCTCGCTCGGCGGCTGATTACAGAAGACGGACTCCTCTATGGCAAAAGGAAGTGGAGAATCGAAGATCGCCCTGGTGGGGGTAGTCACCCTTGCAGTCGCACTTGCCGGCGTGCTGTTGGTGAAAGAGCCTCTCCGCAGTTCGCGGCCAGTAGGGACTGGGTTGGATATAAACCAGATCACTGGTGAGGAATCGGTCCGCGCGCGGCTGTGGGAAGATCCGGTTGCTGCGGTGCAGCGAGGTCTGCGAGGAACTCGGCCACCAGCAGTTGTGTCGTCCAAACCAAGCCAGTCGGCTGAGTCGTCCCTCTCTCAGCGTCTGAGACCACTACGGCAGGCGATTGCCGATCGAATCAAAGATAATGAGCGGATCACAGTCCTATTGGTAACCCTGAGCGGCGATCCCTATGCAGAGAGTACGGAGTCCCGCATTCGAGATCGCTATGCGGTCGGCACCGCGCTGGGCGTGGCCTGCTATGTTCCGGAAGACGAAGGACAACTCTCGTTCATCGAGGGGGACACTCAGGGCGCCGGTCATGCATTGCCGTACGAGTGGTTTCGGCTCCGCAAGACACGAGTATGCGGCGAAGAACAGGATCGAATCCAGAGCACGCTCGTAGTCTGGATCCCCGACGACGCCCTCAGTCGAGGGTACTTGGCTACTCTGACCTCATTGTCGCAGGCCATGGTGTGTCAGGAATCGAAACAGAAGAACGAATGCCTTCTGACGGACGACCGGCACAAACTGGTCCGTCTGAATCCGACGTTGCAACAGGCCGTCACCTTCAAGCTCGTGGGACCCCGCAGTTCCTCCGCCCTGCGCGCGCTCCTGGAAGAGGCCGGAAGCTTGTATGGCGAGACCCATGAAGGGGGCAGGGTCTGGCCGAACGCGAACGGGACCATAGAACTCTATTCGCCATGGGCCAGTGCGATGAAAGGGCTCTTGGCCTATGGGCTCAAGAAGGAAGGGGGGAAGGGCCCAGCCTGTCAGACATATGAAGCCTGTGAGCAGGAGTTCTTTTATCGGCTGGCGGCCGCGGATGTGCGGCTTGTCTATGAGACCGGATCCGACGACCGGCTCTTCGACACGCTTATAGAAGAATTAGAACGTCGCCAGGTACGGCTCGGTTGGGACGCGGTGATCCTCATCGGGGAGTGGGATTCGTTGTATGGTCGAGCGCTGCCCATCGAGTTCCGTGCGGCAGCTTGTGCGAAAGTGGCGACCTTCACTGAGGCCGAGCTGAAGCAGATCCTGGTGCCGACGACGATCAAGGCCTGGTGTCCGACTGTCCCGCGTGCAATTGATCTGCAGATTCAACGCACGGCGGACTACGAATCCCTGACCTTGAACGTGTTTCGGTATAGCTATCTTAGCGGTCTCGACGGCGAAGTGCCGGGCGACGACAGCGCGAAAGCCGCACGTGTAGAGAAACCTAAAAATACTGAGGCGGCGAAGGATGCTCTGACCGGTGGGCTGAAGGAACGCCCCGAAGGCACCAGTCAACTTGATTATGTGCGCGCCTTGGCCACGCGGATACAAGAGGAAGGAGAAGGCGCGAAAGCGATCGGTATTTTGGGCTCGGACCCCTACGATGCGTTGCTCATTCTGAAAGCGCTGCGACCGGCATTCCCGTACGCCATCTTCTTCACCGTCGACCTCGATGCACGCCACCTTCAGGCGAGCGAATATAAATGGACCAGGAACATGGTCATCGCCTCGCCATTCGGCTTGCAGTTGGACGGTGGTTTACAACGCGATGTCCCGCCGTTCCGGAGCAGTGATCAAACGGCCACCTACTTTGCCGTACTCCGGGCGGTGAATCACGTGACCTGTCGCGCAGCGGGCGATCGGCAGAACCCGGCGGCCCTCTGTCCCGGAGGATATCACGTTGCTCAGACGCCGGAAGACCGAATCTACGACGCGGCTGAACATCCTCGAATCTTCGAAGTGGGGCGAGAGGGCGCCGTGGACTTAAGCGTCGTCGATGTCGAAGGTGTGAGAACGATCCATCCGTTGCGCGCAGACCTCGAACATGCAGACAATCAGGGCCAGCTGAAGCAGGGCATCAGTCCCAGCAGCACTACCATGACGGCGTCAGTCGCGATCGGGCTGTTCGTCGGAACGGTGCTCGCCTGGACCAATCAGCGACTCTGGCTCCGGGTCTCGCGCTCCTGGCGTCTGTTCGCTGTGGTCGGCCTCATCATCCTGGGCGGGACGGCGGTCTTTTGGGCCATGGATGGCGGGACGGCGCTTATGGCCCATCACGATGAAGGCGAACCCTTTTCATGGACTGCGGGCGTCAGTATTTGGCCCGGCGAGTGGCTCCGGCTTCTTGTGGTGATGTTATGCCTCGTCTTCCTGGTCAAAGGATCGCGCGATCTAGTCAAGAACAGCGACGATCTCACCGAAGCCTTCCAGTTCCGTATCGATCAAGGCCATCGCTTCCGATTCACCTTGAGGGCGTTCTGGACGAATCTGCAACGGGTCTATCATTCGGCCGCTACCAGAACGGCCACCACGGTCGATCAAGCCTGGGCCTGGTACCTCGATGCGGCAGAGCCGTTGCAGCGGACAGCGCGCATCCTGGTCCTGTTCCTCTTTTATGTCGCTGTCATGATTTCCCTGGGTCACTGGGTCGTTGACGAAGAGATGATCCATCCCTGTCGGGGATGGCTGAGCTGTCGAGTGGACGTAATCATGACGCTGGTCAGTGTGGGCCTTGTGGTGTTGCTGAACCTGGCGGTGTTCGATGAGGTCATGTTGTGCCGTCGATGGATCAGTTGGGTGAGCCTCTCGAGCGGCGGGTGGTCGGAGCAGGTGCAGCAGGAGTACTTGCGCGAATATGGATTGAGCCAGAGCCACAAGGCCGAGTTTGAAAAGCTCAAGTACTTAGTCGGCATCGACCTGATCAGTCGACGGACGGAAACGGTCAATCGCCTCATCCGATATCCCTTCATCGCCTTGCTGATCATGATCGCCGCGCGCAACGACTACTTCGATATCTGGAATTACCCACTGCTGCTGCTGCTGTCCTGGGCGGTGAACGTCGTCCTGGCGCTGAGTGGAGCGTTATTGCTCTATCAAGCTGCCGACCGGGTGAAACAAGCGGTCTTGGCGGGACTGAGCAAGCAAATGATCCAAGCCCTTGGGCTCGGCAAGGACCACGAAATCCGTGCGAAACAGGTCCAGTACATCATCGGCGAGGTCGAGGCCAACCAGAAGGGTGCGTTCGTTCCCTTCTATCAACAACCCGTCGTCGAATCCTCGCTCTACGGTGTTGTGGCGTTGCTCCAATATTTGTATATGAAGTAACGGATTGCACATGCGTGAAGAACAATTAAGCGGTCTGCGGACCAGGATCACGGGCGGCACAGATGGAAAGGGCGGAGGCACCGGCCCGGCCGTGATCTTGCTCCATGGCTTCGGCGCCCCGGGGGGCGATCTCGTCTCGCTGGCAGACGTCTTGAACGTGCCGACCGGTACGAGGTTTGTATTTCCCGAAGGACCGCTCTCGTTGAGCTTTGGGCCGAGCGATGCGCGCGCCTGGTGGCTTATCGACATGGCGCGCATTGCAGCGGATCAAGCGGCAGGTCGGGTGCGAGATCTCTCGCAAGACATTCCCAAAGGCCTCGCTCCAGCGCGCGAAAAGATGCTGGTATTTCTGAAAGAAGTTGAACAGAAGTTCGGGGCAGATCCACGCAAGACTGTTCTCGGAGGATTTTCCCAAGGCGCAATGCTTTCGTGTGACGTGATGCTCAGAACGACGCAGCCCTATGCCGGGCTGGTCCAACTGTCCGGAACGCTCCTCGCCGCACAGGAATGGATTCCGCTGCTCCAGAAACGCAAAGGGCTGCCGGTCTTTCAAAGCCATGGAACGCAGGACGAGCTCCTGCCGTATGTTGGTGCAGAGAGGTTGCGAGACACTCTTATTCACGAGGGACTCTCGGTTGAGTGGCACAGATTCCGTGGTGGCCATGAGATTCCAAGAGCGGTTCTGCAGCGGCTGGGACCCTTCATCACCAAGGCGGTCACCCCTATATGAGTAACCTGCACTCGTTCGAACTCGCAGCCGCCGACAGCAAGCTGATTCGCGGTGATCGCTCGATTGGCCAGGATCGACAGATCCTCTTCATCACCGGCTTCCTCTCGAAACGCTGGGGCAACAAGAGCAAGGCACTCGCACAGTGGTGTGAAGAGAAAGGCTGGGGATTCTGTTGTTATGACGTTCGAGGCTTTGGCGATTCAGACGGACAGTTCACCGACTATACGCTCTCCGATTGGATGGCCGACGCGCGCGCGGTGCTTGGACTCATCAAGAATGGTCCGCCGATCACCATTGTGGGCAACTCGCTCGGTGGCTGGATCGCCTGGCTCATGGCACAGGAGTATCCCGCTGTCGAAAAGCTCGCCCTCATCGCCCCCGCCTTCAACATGATGGGGGTACGGGCCAAGCAGATTCCGGCAGCCCGGCGGCAGGTCTGGAAGACGACCGGCTGGATGCCTTGGGACGATGAGCCTGCTCACAAGGATTGGCCGCTCTCGTGAAAATGGGTCGAGGAGAGCGAGGCCTATTGGAAGACCAACTTCGATCGACTCAGGCCGGTGAATACGACGATCCTCCACGGTCTTCAAGATACGGTGATTCTACCCAGCGGGAGCAGTGAGTTCGTCGAGCAACTACTTGCGCGTGACCCCTCGTTCCCGGTCGAACCCCATCTGATTCCGGGCGATCATCGTCTCAGCAGCGCGGAGCACGTCGAACGGTTTCGTCGGCTTGTCCTTAAAACCCCATGAGGCAGAACGATGCTCACATTGATCCATAAAGAATGCGGTGGACCTGCCCTAGACGAATCGCCGGTCGGTGAAGCCTGCGCGATTCCCATCGACCGGTTTCCGTTCACCTGCTTCAACTGCCTTGAGGAAATTGACGACGAATCGGAAGTCAGGCTCTCCGAGGAGTTGGGTATTTGACGAGCCAAACTCTTCTGTTCGAGCTCCATCCCGCCGGTTGTGCAACAGGATAAGCTTTTGTTATCGTGGCCCTTCAGCAAGGCTATTTTACAAGGAGAACGGACGCTCCATGGCAACCAATGACAAGCAGGTGATTTTTTCACTCGTCAATGTCGGCAAGGTCTATCCGCCAAAACGACAAGTACTCCGCGAAATCTATCTCGGCTTTTACTACGGCGCGAAGATCGGTGTATTGGGTCTCAATGGATCGGGGAAAAGCTCGTTGCTCAGGATCATTGCCGGAGTCGATCAGAATTACACGGGAGAGATTACCCGCTCGAAGGGGTACAGCGTTGGGTTACTTGAGCAGGAACCGCAGCTCGATCCGGATAAAACGGTGAAGGAAATCGTGGAAGAGGGGAAGAAAGAACTCGTGGCCATGCTGCACGAGTATGACGCGGTCAGCAATAAGATGGGCGAGGCCACTCCCGATGAATTGGAAAAGCTGCTCGAAAAACAGGCGCAGCTGCAAGAGAAGATTGAAGCAGCGAACGGGTGGGAATTGGAAAATGTACTCGAACTCGCCATGGACGCGCTGCGTTGTCCACCGCCGGATGCGAAGGTCGGGGTGCTCTCCGGCGGCGAGAAGCGTCGGGTGGCCCTCTGCCGCCTCATGATCCAGGAGCCGGACATTTTATTGCTCGATGAGCCAACGAACCATCTGGATGCCGAGTCCGTGCAATGGCTTGAGCAGCATCTTCAGCAATACAAAGGCACGGTCATTGCCGTCACGCACGATCGTTACTTTCTCGACAACGTCGCTGGCTGGATTCTCGAACTCGATCGCGGCCATGGGATTCCGTTCCAGGGGAACTATACCTCCTGGTTGGAGCAGAAACAGGTGCGGCTGGAAAAAGAAGAAAAAGCTGAGTCGAAGCGCCGCAAGTCTTTGGAACATGAGTTGGAATGGATTCGCATGTCGCCGAAAGCCCGTCAGTCGAAGGGCAAGGCACGGCTCAATCGTTATGAGGAATTGGTCAATCAAAGACAGGATGAGCAGGCTGCGGATTTGGAGATCTACATTCCACCTGGCCCACGGCTGGGCGATGTGGTTGTCGAAGCCAAGGGCCTCAGCAAAGCCTACGGGGACAAGGTCCTTTACGAGAATGTGAATTTCAGTCTCCCCAAGGGCGGCATTGTCGGCGTGATCGGTCCGAACGGAGCCGGCAAGACGACGATGTTCCGCATGATCATCGGGAAAGAGAAGCCGGATGCGGGAACGATCAAAGTTGGTGAAACGGTCAAGCTGGGCTACGTGGATCAGGATCGCAGCCTGGACGCGGCCAAATCCGTCTACGACATCATCTCCGAGGGCCACGAGACGATTATGCTCGGCAAGGCCGAAGTCAACGCCAGGGCCTACTGCGCCCGATTTAACTTCGCCGGCACAGACCAGCAGAAAAAAGTGAAGGACCTCTCAGGCGGCGAACGCAACCGGGTGCATCTGGCTCGTATGTTGAAAGAAGGGGCGAACCTCATCATCCTCGACGAGCCGACCAACGATCTCGACATCAATACCTTGCGCGCATTGGAAGAAGGATTGGAACGTTTCGCCGGCTGCGCCGTCATCAGCAGTCACGACCGCTGGTTTCTGGACCGGATCGCGACCCACATCATGGCGTTCGAAGGTGACAGCAAGGTGGTCTGGTTCGAAGGGAACTACAGCGAGTACGACGCAGATCGGAAGAAGCGGCTCGGCAAAGAGGCGGATCAACCGCACCGGATCCGCTATCGGAAACTGACCCGCTAACCCTTCCCACCATGACACCTCGCGCGATCATCACCGGGGCGGCGGGATTGATCGGGCAGTACCTTGTGAAGACCGCCTCCCGATGGGCTCCCGGTTGGGATGTACAGGGACTGTCCCGCGCGGAGCTTGAACTGACCGAGAAATCGAATCTAGAAGAGCGGATTCATGCACTGAAGCCAGACCTCCTCATCCATTGCGCCGCGCTCAGCCGAACCAAGGCCTGCGAGCAGGATCCTGAACAAGCCCGCCGCATCAATGTGGAGGTCACTGCGCATCTTGCGCAGCTGTGCCAAGATATTCCCTTCATCTTTCTGTCCAGCGGGGAAGTCTTCGATGGGAAGACCGGCTGGTACAGCGAAGCAGATGAGCCGAACCCGATCAACGTGTATGGCCAGACCAAGCTGGAAGCGGAACAGGCCGTCTTGCAGAGTCCCAGCCATACAGTCGTTCGGATTGTTCTGACTGCCGGAACTTCGGAGACCGGCGACAGGAGTTTTGTCGAAGATATGTGTCGGATAGCTAAGAGCGGTAAGGACGTGACACTCTATGCCGACGAGTTCCGCTGCCCGCTTCCTGCCGGAGTCATCGCCAGAGCTATCTGGGAACTCGTCGATCACAAGCAGCCGGGTCTCTATCACCTGGGGGGGAGTGAGCGGCTCTCGCGCTGGGAAATCGGTGAAACCTTGCAGCCTTGGTGTCCAGAGTTAAAAGGCCATTTGATAAAAGGCTCCTCACGGGATCACGTTGGGAGCCCCAGGCCTGCCGATCTTTCGCTCCGCTGCAACAAGATCCAGCGCCTCCTGTCGTTTCGCATTCCGGGGTTTCGTGAATGGCTCGCCGGACGTTCACGCCGAGGAGCCGACCCGTGGGACTATCTCGATGAAGGTGTGTGAGGCGTGAAGCGCAGGAGCGGAGACATCGTAGGACGCGATGGTCGCGGTCATGATGGGCCTACGTTGTCAGGGGAGTGAGCATGCCTGGATTGGCTGGGATGGGGTTGGCGCTCCTGAAAGTCACGGGAATTCCCTGGACGGAGCGACGGGCCCTCGCGAGCCGGGGAGAGGACTATCGAGGCTACTAACGGACGACGAACGTGTTCTTCCCATGGTTTCCTCGGGGCTCGTAGTGAATGCAGAAAAAGCGCGTTACCGAGATCCTGCCTCTACCAACTCTCAGGGCAGCTTGTCTCTCACCTGATCCAGAAACCGAATCAGTCTCGCTCGCGAGGTTGAGTCTATCGTTTGGATCTCCCACCCGGCATCGCGTCCAGAAGACCAGCGAACGATAGCGGATTCGATGAACAGGTACTTGGACTCTTCCTCATCGTGGGGCAGTTCGATATAAACCGGCATGACCATTTCCTGAGTGACTGGGTGGTCCCCTGTGGCTCGCCAGCCGGATGCCGACAGATCCCAGAGATGCCCTTTCCCGTGGAAATCCTCGCCATGGTATAGAAAGGGATGACGGACCGAAATGCGCTGCCCCGCTCGAACGGCGTAGTTCTTGGCCACCTTGCCCTCCTTGTGATTGCTCGTTCCTCAATTAAGCGCTGCGAGCCTGGCGCGGGCGGTCTCGGCTTCTTTGCTGGCTGGATAGAGACGAATCACATCTTCGTACAACTGCTTCGCGTGGGGCAAGTTCATCTGGCGCTCTTCAAACTCGGCGGTCTCAAGCAGTTCCTTGGCTTTGTCGCCGGCACAACTCAGCAGCAGAATGCAGCAGAGGGCACAGAGCATGAGTCGTGTCGTCATCACGGGTGTCCTTTCCTGGCATCCTAGCGGCTTGACGCGTTGCTGTCCACTCGACCAGATTGTGATCCCACCGGATCGATACCATAGCGGGGCGCCGCGATGGCTTCGCTTCGACATTGCGGGCAGCGGCTTGGGCTTGTGAGACGTCTGCGGTCACGAAAAACAAAGTCGCAGTCCTGACAGCGTGCCGGGTCCAGGATGAATCTCCTTGTCTTGTCGCGCGCGATGGTTTTCACGACGTGGGTCAGATGCTCCTCGACCTGTCGCTCACGAATGCCCAGCATCTGAGCCAACTGGTAAGACGATAGCCTGGTGCCCGTGATCAAGTCGACGATCCGTTGACGCGGCGTCTGTTCGGGAGGCAACATGACGAGACATCGTAGGAGATCGTGTGAGGAAAACCAAGCCTGAGTTGAACGGCGCCGGCGTCTCTGCCAGGATACAGACACGATGTCCGGTCATCTGAATCCTCATCAGGACGAACTTGCCGAACTCGCGCTGAAACGCGTGGTGGCCTCCGGGGCCGAGTACGGCGATATCCGCCTTCTCGACAGCACGACCCAGACCATTCGCGGCGAAGATCGCCGCATCGCGTCCATTCGAGAAGCGCAGGACAGAGGGTTTGGTATCCGCGCCCTCTATCACGGCGCCTGGGGTTTTGCCGCCAGTTCAGTGCTGTCGCTGGAAGAAGCCCCGCGTGTGGCTGAATTGGCGATCGAGATTGCCAAAGGCTCTGCGTCCATCGCAAGCGAAAAGGTAAAACTCGCTGATGAGCCGGTCCATCGAGACCGGGTCGTCACGACGCGGCGGATCGATCCGTTTGCCGTTGCGCTCGACGACAAAACAACGCTGCTCCTGGACACGATGGAGTCTGTTCATCGGCAGTCCGGCATCGTGCGGAGCAGCGCGAGTCTGTGGGCTCGTCGGGACCGCAAGCTCTTTGTGTCGACCGAAGGGTCGCGTCTGGAATTCGACCTCCTTGCCGTGAACGGCGATTTCGATGCCACGGCGGTCCATGGCGGGCGGTTTGCCTCGCGGAGCTTCAATACGCCGCATCTTCGGACGGGCTATGAATTGATCGAGGGCGCGAACTTTCTAGCCGAGGCCTCGCGCGTCGCATCTCAAGCCGTCGAGAAAGTGAAGGCGCCCACCACCGAACCGGGCCTCTATGATCTCGTCCTCAATCCTGAACATCTCTCGCTCACGATGCATGAGTCCTGTGGCCATCCGAGCGAGCTCGACCGCGCGCTTGGGTATGAGGCTAACTATGCGGGCACCAGCTTTCTCACGACCGACAAACGGGGAACCTTTCGATACGGCTCTCCACACGTCAATCTCGTGGCCGATAACTGTGAACCGGAGACCCTTGCTGCGACCGGCTACGACGACGACGGCGTAGCTTGCCAGCAATGGGATATTGTCCGCGACGGGATCTTTGTCGGCTACTGCACAAACCGCGAAGTCGCAACGAAAATCGGAGAGACGCGCTCGCGCGGCTCCAATCGGGCGGACAGCTGGGGGAGCGTCCCGATCGTCCGCATCGCCAACATCGGCCTTGAGCCAGGTTCCGCCACCCTCGACGAACTGCTTGCCGATGTGACACGGGGCATCTACATCGAAGGCCACGGGTCCTACAGCATCGATCAACGGCGGTACAACTTCCAGTTCGGCGGCGATGCATTTTGGCTGATTGAGAATGGGAAACGGACCCACATGATCCGCGATGTCGTCTACCATGGAATCACGCCGGAGTTTTGGAATAGCTGCGACGGGGTTGCGGATCGGTCGCATCGCCGGCGGTATGGGTTCGTCACTTGCGGCAAAGGCCAGCCTGCCCAGTCCGGCTGGATGACCCACGCGGCGTCACACGCGCGGTTCCGCAACGTGAACGTCATCGGAGGGCAGGCCGGATCATGAGTACGACCGGCCACAAGACCTGGCCGAAGCTGACGAACCGGGACGAGTTCCGATTTCTCGCGGATCTGGTTCTAAAACATTCGACCGGCGAGCACACGCTGGTGTCGCTGCACGATCAGCAGAGCGGGACGACGCGATTTGCGAACAATCAGATTGTCCAGAATGTCGATACGAGGCGCGGGTCTTTGAATGTGACGGTGGCGTTCGGGCGGAGTCACGGCACCGCCGGTACGACGGACTTTACCGCGGGGGCGGTGCAAGCGACGGTGGTCAGAGCCACGCAGATCGCGCGCTTGTCGCCGGACGATCTAGAATACCTCCCGCCGGTGGAGCCACAGCAATATCTGACGACTCCTACAACGCGACCCGAAACTGCCGTGGCCGGGCCGGCCCGTCGGCTGGAATACACGAACGAGGCGATCGGGCAATGCCGGATGGAAAATCTTGGCGCAGCCGGTATTGTGTCCTCGTCGATGGCGACGGTTGGAGTGGCCGCGAGCACGGGACTTTTTGCCCATGAAGAACGGACCGATGCACGATTCAGTCTCACAGTTCAGGCCGGTGAGGCCACCGGCTGGGGCGCAGCGGCCCATCGGTCCATCGATCATCTGAAGGTTCAGGAGCGGACACTCACTGCGATCGGTAAGGCCAAACGCGGCCTGGAGGTGCGCGAGCTGCCGCCGGGGCGCTATACCGTGATTCTTGAGCCGGCTGCCGTCGCGGGGTTGTGGTCCGCGCTGCTCTGGACACTCGACGCGAAGGCCTACGAGAAAGGCACGAGCGCCTTCGCAGGCAAATTGGGCCAGCTGATCGTCGACAAGCGGTTGACGCTCCGCAATCTGCCGTCGCACGAGGATCTCTTGGGCATGGGGTTCACCACTGATGGATTGCCGACCGTAGCATCTGACTGGATTGCAGATGGGGTGCTCGCACAGCTTGCCTACGATCGGTTCACCGCGAAGGGTCGAGGGATCTACAAGATCCCCACGCTCGACGCCCCATGCCTCTCAGGAAGAGGATCGTCCTTGCCGAGCCTACAGGAATTAATCAAAAGCACGGAGCGCGCCATCCTCGTGACGAATTTCTGGTATATCCGGACGGTCAACCCGACTGATCTTACCCTGACCGGTATGACCAGAGACGGCACGTTTCTTGTCGAGAATGGAGAGATCGTCTCGGCAGTGAAGAATTTTCGGTTTCACGAGAGCCCTCTGCGGGTCTTTAACAGGATCACGGCCTTCACCAATCCGGCTGAAGCGATCACGTCAGAAACCGGCAAGTTTCTCGTCCCGGCGATGACGCTCCGCGACTTCAATTTTTCCAGCGTCACCCGATTCTGATGTTTATCCGCTGTGAGCGGGCAAGAAAGGCAGTGGACATGATGTGGATGACAAGGTGTGCCTCATGGCAGTGCTGGGGGCTAGCCTACTGGGATCGGGCCGCAACATCGCGAGAACTTCGACGCAAGAGGATCTTGGACAAGGCATCGTGCAGGGCACGCTAGGAGCCCAACTGGCCGGCAAGGTGCGGCTCCCAATTCCAATAAATGCTTTTCCGTTAAGCGGCCAGGTGACGGCGGTGGAGGGTGGGGCCTATGTGCTTCAGGAGGTCAGTGGCATCGAACGGCGCGTGTCGCACGATGAAAATACTCGAATCGATCGACCAGCCCATGTCGGGGATCGGATCGAAGTCTTTGTGGATGACAGAGGCCGTGCAATCCTTATTCGGAACATTGATTAAGGCGAAGGATCGCAGTGAATCACGCCTGGGTCGGATAAACAGGCTCATGCAGGTTAGGAGGGGGTCGATGTTCGCTACGCTCTTGGTTGTAGGTATGGCCTATTGGCTTGCGATATTCTCATCGGTGGAAGCCGCGCCTTCCGAGCAGATCGATGCTCCGCCGCTCTTCGACAATCTGGGTTCCCTCCACCATCCCATCACCACCACATCAGAACAGGCCCAACGGTATTTCGATCAGGGGCTCCGACTCGTCTATGCCTTCAACCACGAAGAAGCGATCCGCTCGTTTGAGGCTGCGACTCAACAGGACCCTCAGGCGCCCATGCCCTATTGGGGAATTGCTCTGGCACTCGGCTCCAACATCAATAATGTGATGGAAAAGAAACACGAACGTCGCGCCGTCGAGATGGTACAAAAGGCTCGACGACTGGCAGATCACACAACTCGTGGGGAAAAGGCCTACATCGAAGCGTTGGTCACGCGGTACGTGAGCCGGAAGGGGGCCAACCGCAAGGGACTCAATGAGGCCTATGCGAAGGCCATGCGATCGGTGGTACAGCAATTCCCCGAGGATGATGATGCGGCCACGCTGTTTGCGGAGGCGCTGATGGATCTGCGGCCCTGGGACTTTTGGAAACCGGATGGGCGACCGCAGCCTGGCACAGACGAGATCGTCACGACACTCGGGTCCGTGCTCGCGCGGAACCCCGATCATCCGGGGGCCTGCCACTACTACCTGCATGCGGTTGAGGCGTCATTGGAGCCGGAACGGGCCTTACCCTGCGCGGAACGGCTGTCGGGTCTCATGCCGGGGGCCGGCCATCTCGTTCATATGCCCGCACATATTTACATGCGGGTCGGGAGGTACCACGAAGCGGTGGAACGGAATCAGCAGGCAGCCCACGTCGATGAGCAGTACTTGGCCGGTCAACATCCAACCGGCGAGTATGCCGACGGCTACTACACCCATAATCTCCATTTTCTCTGGGCGTCCCTGGCGATGGAGGGGCGTAATGTCGAAGCGATGAAGGCTGCTCGCAATTTGACGGCGACCATCACAGAGGAGGAAGCCCGAAAAGATCGCGGGAAGGAGCTGTACCTCCCGACGCCGATCTTTTCGATGATTCGATTCGGACGGTGGGAGGAGTTGCTCAGGGAACCTCCGCCGCCCAAGGGGTTGCGTTTGATGGAAGGGATGTGGCGGTTGGGGCGAGGGCTTGCCCTTGTTGCGACCGGCCGGCTGCCCGGGGCTGAGGGTGAACACGTCGTCCTTGCTGGCCTCACGAAGCAGATCCGTCGGGATCGCACGACGGAAGAAAAGACCGAACGGGTACTTCTCAAGATTGCTGAGCGAGTCCTGTCAGGAGAGATCGCTGCCCGCCGTCAGCGCTATGACGACGCGATCAGGCTGTTCGAAGACGCAATCAAAATAGAAGAGGCGCTCCCATACTCGGAGCCGCCTCTCTGGCCATTGTCCGTGCGGCACTATTTGGGAACAGCGCTCTTGCTGGCTGGTCGCCCGTCCGAAGCCGAAGCGGTCTATCGCGCGGACCTTCTGCGATATCCGGACAACGGGTGGGCGCTGATCGGGTTGATCCAGAGCCTGCGAGCCCAACAGAAGGACGACCAGGCGGCTGAGGCCGAAGATCGGCTCAAGAAGGCCTGGGCCTATGCCGATTTCATTCCGGCTGCGTCTCGAATGTGAAGCATGAACGAGACAAGCAAGACGCGCGCGACAGGCGCGACCAGAAGTTCGAAGTTCGGACCTCGAACTCTCCCCCCGTCTCGCCTGTCCCGCTTTTCTCTCAAGTCTCGCTGTGTGAGGTGTAAGACTTCATCGAGCTATTCGACTGAGTCAGTGAGGAGGGCTGTCCCATGAGAAGGCAAATCGCTCTATCAGTTCTTACTGTGGCTGTTCTCCTAGTCGGAACCTTGAATATACAATCGATCAGCCTGGCTGCAGCGGATCAGACGTCGGGTAAGGCTTACTTCGCGGGGGGCTGTTTCTGGTGCATGGAAGAAGTCTTCGAGAAGGTTGAGGGGGTGCTGTCTGCCACATCGGGATATATGGGGGGGATGGTCGCCAGTCCGAGCTATGAAGAGGTGTCCGCCGGGCGAACGGGGCATGCTGAATCGGTTGAAGTGGTCTATGACCCAGCCAAAGTGAGTTACCAGAAGTTACTGGAGGCTTTCTGGCACAACGTCGACCCGATCACACCGAACGCACAGTTCTGCGACCATGGCAGTCAGTATCGCTCCGCCATATTCTTTCAGACGGATGAAGAGAAGCGCGCGTCGGACGCCTCCAAACAGGGGATCGAGCAATCGAGGCGATTCACAGAGCCAATCGTCACGCAGATTGTGATGGCGTCGCAGTTCTATCCCGCCGAGGAGTACCATCAGGACTTCTACAAAAAGAACCCCGTCCGCTACAAATTCTACAAATATAATTGTGGTCGCGCCCAGCGGCTGGAAACGTTGTGGGGAAAACCTTAACCCGCGTGTCTTACTTTCTATTGCTTTGACCCATCGCAAGAGTTCCGCGACAAGCCCCCCACCCTCAGTGTATATTTCTGACCCAGCAACCCATACCGACATCTTTGTCCAGTGAGGTGCAGTCCGTGAAACGTCCGATCCGACAATCGACTAGAAAACCTGTGATCGGTGTCATGGGTCCGGCTAAGGCCGGTACCAGAGAATTGGCCGACGCCAAAACCTTGGGAGAACTCATCGCGCGTCAAGGATGGGTGGTGTTGACAGGAGGGCGCGCAAGCGGCGTGATGGACGCGGCTAGCGAGGGGGCGAAGTCGGTGCCCGGCGGTTTGACGATTGGGATTCTTCCGGATGGAAAAACGCGGGTGTCTCGGTATGTGGACGTAGCGATCGTCACGGATTTGGGACAGGCGCGCAACAACGTGAATGTGATGTCCAGCGATGTCATCGTGGCCTGTGGGCTCGGCGGCACTGGAACGGTCTCAGAGGTTGCACTAGCGCTGAAGGCAAAGAAGACCGTGATATTGTTGGGAGCCGACAAAGCCGGGGTGGGCCTGTTCAAAAACCTCGCGCCGCATCTCGTCCATGCCGCTGCCTCGCCCGAAGAGGCGGTGAAACTGATCGGCGATCTGCTGTAGCGGGATGCTGAAAAAGTCGCTCTTCTCACCCGCCCGACCCTGGCGCGCCTCGGCGCGCCTTTTCCCATGCGTCGTTCTCGCGTCGTTCAGATCCTCAACGTACCCAAGAGAGTATGCCTCCGGATCTTCACTCGCTGCGGCCTTGCTGGACGAACTTTGTGAGCATCCCGCGTAATTGCCCCTGATTCTCCCTTTGAAAATTTCCGAGAAATCTTCGTCGTTGAAGAACTGTGTCACCTCATGGGGGAAAGCCAACAGTTCTCAAACGTCCATTCCGAGCACATTAGGTCATAGTAAGCACTGTGGCATATCTGCAGTTTTCCCTGTGCCATCAGCACGTTAGTGGAGACTCACCCAGGCATGGATCTTGAGACCTTACAGGCTTCATATGAAGGGTGTCTCGTGCACAGGGATGTAAGCGCACACCATGGCCACCGACAACACAAGGAGCGGACTGCTCTGTTCACGCCTGCTGCGCACCATCGTCTGTGCG